>JGI24700J35501_10930581_pt1 | contig 16160 bp, 10 predicted proteins | sample TergutTh196P1_FD_35501 | JGI IMG/M metagenome (IMG submission 35501)
CCCCCCGTTACTTTGGGAGCTGTGTATATTATTGCTATGAAAATTCAAGTTTTGGAAATACTGTTATATTGTTGCATGTTTGTGGCAATTAAATATATCCTGAAAAATAGTTTTGATGTGGGCACTGTGAAGAATAAAAGGCTCCTGTCAGTAAGAACAGCAAGAAAATTGTGTCAGGTTTGCTTTAATTAAACCTGGAAAAACTGGACTTCACTGAAAAAACATTTTGTCTATATAATTGAATGGTTAAGAACAAAATCTTTCTCTCAGAAGGAACAGTATATCAGTTAATGTTTCATGCATTGTCATCAATACAGTATAATTTGTCAAAGATACATTTTACACATCTCACAAAATATCTGGAAGGTGCACATTCTGCACCCTTTCTGTACATCAGTGGAATGAGCATGATCATACTAAATATATACTTTTATGTTTTTTGTAAATGCACATATTTTTGTTTTTAAAGTTCCAGGTTAGGATTACTGTATAAGAATTTTCATGAAAGGGACTATGAAACATAGTGTTATTTTGTGGCAGATCATGTGTAACGTTTCATCCCTGGATATAATATCATTTTGTGTTTTATGTTCATGTTTTTACCACACTTTTAGTTTTGAAGTGTAACACTTTGATGCATGATGTTTGTGCACTTCACTTGTTTAGCCTGTGATGAATTTGTGTGCTTGCACGTGAATTGTCTGCTTGCAGCCTGCTCCTACCAGTTGTAATGTGAATGCCACTAGTAGGCCATCAAGCCAACTCAGTCACTATGGATCATCTGGCTATGGATCCACTCGGAGTCATGTTGGTCCTCATTTAAATAACCGAACTCAGTCTGTAGCCTTGTTGCCAAAACACAAATTTAGTACCCTACAAACACACACAAGTAAACACAGCTCCAACATAGGACAGGACTACCCTCAGTACTACTCAATGAGGCTACAAAAGAGAGACCAGAGTGACAGTTTATCTCTGCGGCTGGATAGGAACTGTTATCAAACACAAATTGTCCAGCTGCACAGTATGCCAATGAATGAGAGTTTAACAGAATCAAAGTCAAGTGTGCAAGAAGCAACATCTGGAAACACAAATGAAGTTAATAACAATAAGTGTGATAGTAAGAGGCTAGACAGTATAGTCCCTCCAGTGCCAGCTCCAAGAAAACATCTTGCCAATAAGTCTGTTAAACACACATATCAGAATGTGCCTATTCCAATCATACCCAACACTCAGGAGTGTAGTCCTCAACAGGTTAGTTGTAATATTTTTCTATAGGATATAATGCTCTGTTTTGCTGTTATCTATGCTTGCTCTTGTGTGCTAGCTGGTAATACTGTATTCATAAAACAAGCAATAATTTACTGTGTATAATGAAAGTTCGAACACCAAACTAAATGGGGTTGTTACATGATCATCTGCTTCCATACATGTCCAGTAGGAACTGTCACTGACAACAGTGACTGCAAACATAAGTGGGAAGATTAATACGTTATATTCACAGTACTGAATCTGACAGCTGTACATAGTGTTAAAGTGTCTTGTAATTTTGCAAAAATTATAACACCAGACTTCTGTAACTTAGTCACTACCTGAACTGGTTCTTGAATTTTTCGTTCTATTCCTTCATTAGAAATAACATTTCTATAACTGGTAAACTTTCAACATTGCAAGCACTGTTTTTCTTTTTTATGTTCTAACTTAGAATGTCATCTCACTTGGATAGTTTGGACAGTAATTACTGATTCATCTCTGACATGTTTCTGCATATAATTAACTTAAATTCTGCAAAAAGTAAGAACTGTTTACTTATCAGCAGTGGACTAAAACAAAAGGAATGCTGTACACGAATTAAAGTACATTACTAGTCTTCAAAATTTGTAGTCACATAACTTTTGTGATAGCATATTTAATAAAACATGTCACAGCTAGGGGGGATACAATCCAATGGAAGACATATATTTTAAGAACAGAAATTATTTTTGTATGAATTTTGTTAAACATCCAGTGCATCTAAAATACATTTATATGTCATTATGAAATTTATTGGCCCCTTTTTTGACTGCCATATAATATGGGGATATAATAGGTAGTTTCTGTCAAAACAATGATACAGTTTTAGGTTAAATTCCTCAACAGCAAAGCCACATTTAATCTATTAAATGAAACCTATGATGCCTTAAATAAAAGAATAATTGTAGGGGGAATATTTTGTGACTCAACAAAGGCCTCTGATTGTGTGAATCATGGAATTTTATTATCCAAACTTAAATTCTATGGCAAAAGAGAGAATTTCTTTAGTCTAATTAAAACATACTTGGAGGGCAGATATCAGGAAGTACAAATAAATGTAAAAAACCGACACATCATAACATCTACAGAATGGAGAAAAGTTTCTTGTGGAGTTCCACAAGATTCAGTTCTAGGGCTTTTGTTTTTCCTTATGTATATCAATGATCTTCCATTAATACTAGAAAGGTATTCCTTCCCTGTTCTTTGTACAGATGCTACGAGTGTTGTCATAACTGTTCCTAGTAGTACAAATTTTATGAGTAATAGCAGAGAGATATTTTCACAGTTAAAAAAATGGTTCTGTGCAAATTTATTTAAGTTAAATTATGATACAACTAACGTTTTACATTTTAGAACAAAAAATTCACTTATTTGAGACACGAAATTAGAATATAACAATATATCCACAGGTACAAAGTTAGACACCACATTTCTTGGAATAATAATGGATAGTACCTTACAATGGAAAGCTCTCATAGATTCACTTCTAATGAAAATCAATGCTGCATGTTACACCTTAAGAACCCTAAAACTGATCATGTCACAACAAGTATTAGTTATGGTTTATTTTTCTTATTTCTACTTGATGATGTCTTATGGCATAATATTTTGGGGTGTTTCACCCCACAACATAAACATATTTAGATTAAAAAAAAAAAAACTGAATTTCTAGGAAAAAGGAGTCATGCAGGAAATTATTTAGTAACCTCAAAATTTTAACTCTTCAATCTCGATATATTTTTTTACTAGCATGTTTTGTTTATAACAATAAGGATTGATACATACAAAACTTAGATATACATGGTAGAAATAATAGACATGTTTCTGATTTGAATTATCCCACATCAAACGTAGCAATTTATCATAAAATTACTTATTACATGGGTTTAAAAGGCTGTAATATTTTACCATACTGTATAAAGGATAACTTCAGGATATTAAAGATATTAAAGAATTCAAACGATTAATTAAAAACTTTCCTTACCTTTTATACATTAGATGAATATTTTAACCAAATTAAAAAAGAAAACACATTACGAAGAATTTTTATGTATTCTACATTGTTTCTGCCATAGAACTCTTATGCTTCTACTTACTTAGTCATTATTTTAATTGTTCAATTGTTTTTCTGTTTATTATTTTATTCTTATTATTCTAGTATAAGATACAGATGTACATTGACAAAAGCCCTTGGCTGTGCTTGTAAAGGAAATCATGTGTATTGGACTAATTCCATATCTCATAATACCGTGATTCTACCCTCTGAGGATCTCTGATGTATGAAACAAATGAATGGATGATGATGATGATGATGATGAGTTAATTTCTGGTTTTTTATTAAGATATGGCTGTACACAGTCAAATTAAATTTTACAGTTTTTAATTCAGCCTTCTCAAATACCATATTTCGTTTAAATCCTTGGGAAGTTTTGGATGTGAAACATAAAACCTGCAAGACACAACTGCCTTATTTTCCCTTTCTTTTATGCATATTCTGTGGGGAACTCTTAAAAGTGAATCATCATTGTCATGCATGAACAACTGGTATCCAAAAGAAAAGACCACCATAAAGAAAAAAACAAAAGTAGAGGGTAACATGGAATATAAGAATATAATATAGTAATTTATTATATCTATTCTAGGTGTTGTGTTTAAAATTGGTTGTATGTTTAGGAGGGTGGTCCTCAAACTCTTTTTTGTGTGCTCATGGCACATTATGCCTTGCCACAAGGAAACGTGGCACATGAAATATCTAAGTTGGTAACACTACAGGATAATTACCCAGAAGTAAAGCATAATTTCTTACAAATATAGCTCAATAAACATTCCTGGTGTGTAACTAAAAAAGGGGTTTTTTGATATCCTGGGGTCCTGAACATGTAGATCTTTTGAAAAATGGAGGATAATTGTATTGCTAATACTGTATTTAACCCATGCTGTGTACATGTAGTAGAATTTATTTTAAACAAAATTATTTATAAATTTCCTTTTATCTGCAATGACATAACGTTCAAAACATCATGCCACACCTAGTGACACTCACAACACACTAGTGTGCCGCAGCACACCTTCTGAGAACTACTGCTGTAAGACAGTTTGTTTACTTTTATTTATATTTGCTTTGTCAAATTTTTAGTTTTGTCAAAAACACTGTTTTTATGATATTATCAAACAACTGTATGGAAGACGAGGCCCCGACATACAGTCTATGACCGCATAAATTTGTGGTTTTAAATAAATAATGCAGCATGTTTCGTACTTTTTTACTGACAGTACTGTGAAATGACCGCAAATATGTGCATGTCTGTTTGAAAGACCTTGCAATACAACACACAAGAGCAAGCTGTGATGTACATTTTATTCTATACACAATAGAAACAGATGTTCTAACATGGTGTTTTCAACTTTTCATTTACTAAGCTGGACTCAGGCATATATGTTGCAACCGTGCTTGTTTATGTGCCACGTGAGTTGCATTATATTATCATTAAATATACGATTTCCCATATTAGTCTGCACTTTTGATGTATAAATATGTAGAAAACTAGTAATTCTATAGTTTGTAGTAGTTGGATTATTTAAGTCAGTGTATGTAGCAGTTTCAATATATACTTCAAGTCAGTCATTTCACTTAAAGCTCATATACAATTGCCCCTCTAATGCTATATGATATCGGTAAGTGTTCATGTTTACGATATGTCATAACGAGCATTACGATATATGCAGAGCTTTTTCTGTGGCAGTATGTCATACTGACCCCTTTCTTTCTTTAAGAAAGGACAGCTGTCTAAAAATGTGCTGCACATCATCCACTTTTCCTTCATGGTTATCACCACCTCGTTTGAAAAAAAAAAAAGGACCCCGGTTATATGGCATAAATAACCTAGCAATGAACTGTACAACATTTCTGTACTGCACACACTTTTCTGTTTGAAAATACAATGAAAATTACAAGAAAGGCATAACAATAAAAGTGGAGGATTTTATGCTTCATTCATGCTATTTTGAAGATATTACAAAACAATAAATTAAGCTCAGAAGCTCTTAGAATAGGAGTTCTCTCATTGCAGTCTTTTCATAGAGAATTAAAGAATAATTCACAGCAATGTAAGAGTAACTGTGTGTTTCCAACATTTAGGTTATAAATTATCTCACTCTTATCATACACAGAGAACATGCACAGGTCTCAAACTGCTACATGGTAACTCCATTAATACTTCAAATTTTCAGATTTTCCTGTCATGTGAATATAAATTTCTGAATTAAGAATTATTTTCACTATCTCAAAGATATGGCTGCTAATATTCGATAAAGTATTTAATAATTACTGGGTTAATTAATAGAACATAGCTATTGTATCTCACTTTGTAAGTGAAAAACCAAGTAATCGGTCGCTGTTAAGTTGATCAGTTACTGTAAGAGAGACACAGAACCATTTTTTAGCATACTTATTCTCAAACATTCCATTACCACCACCAGAGTAGTTTTATGATTCAGACGTGGCAACAGTGTACTGGCTAATATTATTTTAGCGAATATGTCCGGTATTAAGATCTGGTTAAGTGTCAGAGGCTTGTCGAGAATGTAAGACTATATTTCAACAGTCTCCATTCTTGTTACTTTGTTTCTACATTGAGATTGTTAGAAAGTAGTGTGTGTGCAGCACAGTCTTTCTTACATTTGAGTTATGTCAAGGAATCTAAGATTCTGGAATGTATGAAGATCAATATTCCTGTGTATGATATCCTTTGTGATACCGTCCACACCTTCATTACTGTAACTGCAATCATATTCTGAATTGCTTAGTTGTAGAGATGGTATTTACAGTGAGGAAAACAGATATTTGTGTAGGGTTTCTGTACAGCTGAGAAGATTTCATTGCTACACTGTAGTTTTGAACTAAAGCAGGCCTAATAGATTCTTTCTATGCCTACATTATGATCACCATGATTATGATTACTGTGGGAAATTTTATCATAATGATGGAATTACAAATTCAAAAATGGTTGTAAATGGTATTTGCAGTTACACTGTATAAAGGAATTGTAAGTTTTATGATCAAGTTGACTCACTGACTTTCTGTTTATAAAATATTTGGTAGGTTTTCTTAAAATTCTTTCATTGAAAGCAACACTCAGTTGTCATTTATGTACTTTTGAAGTATCTAGTGTTTCCCTCTTGCATTTCCCTTTATGCAACCTCACATTCACAGAAATGGCAATGTTTAATAGTGATTTGTTGTAACAGTTAATTGTTATGTTTCTCCCATGACAACTAACCCTTTAAATCATATTTCTGCACACGCTTTCCAAAGAACTAATGCTAATTAATTACATGTATAACTGCTATAATAACACTCACTAACATGCATGGCTTGCAAACTTCTCCACAGAACCGACAGCAGCATCAGCACCACCACCACCATCACCATCATCACTACAATCTAACATCATCACAACATCATCTACTACTGACACCCCCCAACACCAAAACTACCAGTCTGAACCTCCAGCAAACATCGATTGCAATGGGGGGGAAAGAAAAGTCTCAGCCATTGTGTGGGAGCACAAGGCAAAACAGCAAGACCAACAGCAGCATCAGCAATAGGACATATCTCCCACCCATGCGTTTGGAATACCAGCAGCCTTATTATGTCGCAGAACCCTATGTCACAGATAGCATAGTGTATGCAGACTTAGCCCTGGCAGCAAATGGCAGGCGTGAACCCCATCTCCTCCCACACTATAGAGCACCACAAAACTCTACAGAATATGCCATCTTGAAGTTTCATGATGTTGGACAGGAGATTGACGTGTGAAAAGGTTGGTACAGGCATATTTCTATTCAGTGTAGTATTGAATACGTAATGTATTCTGATAGGTTTACCAGCTGTGTCCAAGAATATAAATTCTTGGTTTGTTAACACCTTTTTAATCAATACATCCAGTACAGGTTAAATTTTGGGCCATCTTAGCGGGTCATTGAATAACTAAGAATTTAAAACGAAAGTAGCATTTCAAACAATATAAATATGTCACATTGAACATAATCTAACGTAAGTTATATTCAATCCCTATGTCCATTTTTATAATAAAAATTTACATTGGCCACAACAAAATCACTTGTGTCATGCCTGTTTTTCTTGGTTACCACTCTTGTGTCAATACTGTTTTTGTAAAGAAAATAATATCCTCCTCCAGCCAAAGGCATAAATTCTGGTATTAATAACATGCATGTATGTGTGTGTGTGTGTATTAATAACATGTATGTATGTGTGTGTGTGTAATAACCACATATATTAACACTAAACAGAGGACCTAAATAGTAGTACCCAACAGGGGTGTAGGTACTGTAGTGCAGTACAGTAGTGGCTTGGCTGTGCCCATGTCCTGAGTCTCAGGAAACCCTTTCTGCCTTCATGCACCCCAAATTTGACATCAAATATTATTAACTTTGTCATCATCATCAAAAAATAATCTTAGATTCAAAAATAAACTGTAAAAATTTAAATAAATGAAATTAATTACTGGGTAAATGGTTCATCTTCAAGGGTTTAAGGTTCACGAACCTCTAACTGTTGAAAATGAAGGCGAGTAGTTCCTTCAGAACAACAAGAACCACCTACACAGTGACATAGCACTCAATTGCAGCAAAATGGAATTCTTGACTACACCGCTGTGAAAACCTCAATATCTGCAAAGAAAATTAACATACGGGGGTGACTTCAAGTTTATCCAGAAACATTTTAATGATTCCATTCTTGAGCCATGTTTAGTCCCTCAGAAACATTGCTGTGCTAGTGATTTTTTAATGTAACCTCTACTGATGATAATCATAACATATCTGCACACCTTATCTGTAAATCTGATATACATGAGAATATTAACATAATTTTGTGTATGTCTCTAGCTACAATAAAGATAACTAAGAATAGTGAGCAGTGTCCCACTCTTTTCCTTCTAATGCTCTCTCTGTCTGAAATAACCAGGACATTAAAGATTGACTTGCATAAGGACAAAGTACACAAATGTCTTATTCTAAATAATCCTGCTAGCGAATCAGCACCTAAAACTTGGTCTTGCAAGTTACTTAACCGTTGCAATATGAATTATTGTGTATGAAAATTGTTTAGTATAGAATTAGTAATGCTCTGTTTCAACAGTCTGTGGATTCTCCTATTGCTGATTTGAGAGTATTGCAATAAAATCAATTACAGTTAACTTTAATTTTTTTCTTGTTCTGTTGTCACAGTAATATTTAAATATTTGGTCACAAATAGGAGGGGCAATCAGAAAGAAATTCCTCCTATTTTTCATCTCTTTACATTTTTATTTCATGTCAATAATCACTACATCTGTGAAGCTGAATATTCTCAGTCATGTACTGGACAGACTGCAGTACCCCTATTGATTCTAAAATGGCAGACACTGTGTATTTTCATTGAATGAGCAATGACTGAGTACTTTGATGTTGAGAGTGAGAAACTGTTTTGTGTTGATAAACATTTCTAAAACTGTGTGGTTAAGTAATTGTGAACGTGAGTACTGTTCAGGGATGGGTAAAATGAATTAAAGAAGCTGAAGTAGGAGGAGAATAATTTCATGACAAACCAAAAACGCTCGTCCTTGCAATGCAGTAATGCCTTGTGACATCTGCCAGATTCAGGAACTGATATACAGTGACCACTGCATAACAAATGAATTGTGGTACACCCTACCCAGTGGTAAAGGCTGTGTAGTGGAAACTGATGAAGAGTTTGTCTTTTCCACTGTCTGCTTGAAGGTAGATGCAAGTAAAGATGCAAGGAAAGCAATTGGTATTACTTGTTTGCACTGAAATGATAGAGGATGTGAGGGCTTCCAATTGCAAATAGTCACTTGGATTGAAACCTGGGGCCGCCAGTTTCAATTCAATACCAATTGATGTAATTGTGCTACGTGAAATACAAAGAAAGAATATATTCAAGAGTGCCATCAGTGAGAAAAGTTGTGGCTACTTGCTTTTGGTATGAGAAAGGTGTTATGCATGTGAGCTTCTTACCTGGAGAACAAAAGTAAACTCTGACTGTTTTATTGAAAATACAAAGTCTGAAAGCTCACCTTTTCATTTTCATCCTGCATGAAATGTGTCAACATTGCTGCTTCCCTGTGACAAGGCTAGGCCACACATAAGTGTACACATCACAGAGACCATAATGAAATTTGGATGGGGAGTGTTGCCAAAACCACCCTATAGCTGCGAACTTGCACCATCAGATTTTTCACCTGTTTGGTCATTGGAAAGGTGGCCCAAGAGGAAACAACTACACAGATAAAGAGGCACTGCATAATGCCATGAGCCAGAGGCTGCAAATGAAGGAGAGTAACATACACTAAATGGAAGTACATGCTATTGTTCAAAAGTAAAAGAAGACTGTTGATGATGGAAAAGACTATATTGGAGAATGGGCCTAACTATGCCTTCAGCAATGTTGTGGTATAATTATTTGAAGTGTCACATGCCCAGTTTGTAAATAGCATGCAATAGAAAGCAGGATGTAGCACTTTCTGTCTGACCCTCTTTTATATGTATTCAGTACAGGTAATAGAAAAAAACTGACCCTCTTTTATATGTATTAAGAACAGATAACAGATGTAAAATAAATATTATTGCAGGCCATCTTTAGAATTATCAAACTAAATTTCTGTATTATGTTCAAGAAAGTTGGAGCTGTACATTACTTACTATACTTGATTCCATTGCAGATGAGCCATTTTACTCTACATCTCAAGGGCCATTTTTTGTTTGTATCAGGTCGTTAGGCAATTGGCTACTGAACTGGCAATATATGAAATTGAACAGAAGACAGATAAAATACATTATACTTTTTAGATGCTTTTGAAAAATTGCGAAAAGTGACTGGTAGCTTTGTCATGTCTGTCTGTCCACATGGAACAACTTGGCTCCTACTGGATGGATTTTCACAGAAATTGATACTTGAGTATTTTCAAAAATCTGTCAAGAAAGTTCAAGTTTCATTAAAGTCTGACAATAATAATGGGTACTTTACATGAAAACCTATGTACATTTATGATAATATCTCGTTCATTAATTCTTATAATGAGAAATGTTTTGGATAAAAGTTTGTAGAGAATATCAAAACATACATTTTATGTTCAATAACTTCTTCCAAAAATCATGCTGTTTATAAGATAATGTGGAAAAATATGATAGAGCCAGACAGGCCACAGATGGAAATATAATGCTGTGCAGAAAATATGCAAGAATACAGACATACACTAATAATATTTAATAATTATTTTTCTTCCATGGCAAAAATGGTTACACAAATGCGCCTCAATGTTACATTATACGTACATTGCCTGTCTTGTTTCATACAGTGTCTTTTGTGAGTGCCTTTGACTCCCTCCAGTATCTCATAATTGATGTTCTTTTTTTCTCAGTTCTAAATATTTGGTACACATGAACGCCAGCACAAGATTCACATTTATAATATATTCATATTTGTATCCAGTTTCTTGTATTAGAAGCTGTACAATTGATTTTTGTAAGTCTTTAATTAATGGCAACTTTTTAATCACTCATGCAAGAGAAGATTATTCTGTAAAGATTTGGAAACATAAGTATTGAACCCACCTGTCTTATAACAAGGTTGATACTTTGAATTTCCATTTCCTTTTAAAGTTGATTTGATTATACAGAGACATCAATAAAGGCACACCCATCATCTAATACCCATTTCCCCTTAATCCGAACAATGTATGTATGATACATGGAGGTGCTCAAACGATGTACAGATTAGTACACAACCATTAACATTATTTATTAACAAGACTCTTGTTGTGACGTACATTACAACCATTTAACATGTCTATTTTCTCAACAGGAACGCCCCAAAGCCAGCGTTACATACATTTATTAGAAGAAGCAAACTGGCATAGAGAGAAGTTGTAGGTATAACTTCCTGTACTCTACCTTGGTTGGTTAGGTTGGAACTATTACATGGTGATTAACTTCAAGTGAGGCAGCAGTATTTACTCCTTTTACACATCTTTTGAGCACCTGTATGTTATCAGTTGTCTGATGGCACTCCAACTACCACCTTGTTGATGCATGAGTGTTTGTTTCTCCGTGCCAATGATGAATGTGTTATTGGAGAGTAGAGTAATTGTTTTGAAGAAAGATGGAACAGATCATTACTGTGTGATGTGAAGTATCTCTGTTATTGCATGTCTGTTGTGTGATGTGGTTCATTATAATTATTATTCATTGCAGTCATGCACAAGTAAATGAACAGAGTTTTACTTAGCAGTATACAAAACAAATGCTTGGATTTAATGGTCCTGGTGCTGTTATGTAATGCAAAATTTCTGAGTCAGAACTTCAGTTTTCTCAATTTTGTTGTCTGTCTGAGGTGTTCAATGGTAAATCAATATGGTATACAGTGTTCAGGTTAGGAAATTAAAGTAATATATTAGCATCTAATTTCCAACATATTAACAGACAATAGACTTAAAGTTGTTCCCATTCATAAGCATGTTACAAGCACAACTTATTCCCCTTATCTTCCTAATATTGCCAGCCCCAGTGCTGAAGTTGATGGATGCACTAACTTTAAAGAGCAAATCAATACTACTTAAAATTAATTTATTTTGCTGATAGTTATCATTTTGCCACCTTAAACATATTTAGTCATCATAACAATGTCATGTTTTTAAATACATTTAATAAAACTGTGCCTGCAAATCATTTATTGAAAAGCATTAATCCTTTATGGATAAAAGTACACTTATCCATTGCAATTGCATGTTGTGTTTTGAATCTTGGATTTCAACAAAGAATTTTTAGAAGCGTCACAAAATAAGAAGTAACACAAGTTTTCTTACCCATTTGAGAGAATATTTTCCTCTCATGTAACTTATCATTTACAGCCATTCCGGCCGGAATTCTCTGACCTGGACTACGCTGATGTGGATTATCGCTCATATGGGCCTATTAACTACAAGATGGCCTCCATACTGGCTATAGAGCAGGAAAAGAAGAATCTTAAGAATGAGAGCCAACAGAAGCCATCACACTCTTCCAACAATCACCTATCAGATCTGCTCTAACTTTGCATTTATTTCTTTTCAATGATATAGTCATGAAATTAGAAGCACTAAATGGTTACAAGATGCAATGATCTTCCACCCAGCCCACTCCAAACCAGAAATGGCATGAGGAGGAGCAATGAAAATATGGTCAAGATTCTTTTGTATGTATGAACATGCTTAATGAGGGGGAAAAAAAAGAAAAGAAAAAAAGAAGGCATTAACTTGATACCACTAACCTGTGATTAACAAAAGAAAGTGCTAGTGTGGTCCCTTCCTTGCTTTGAGCTATTCCTGTTCCTGTGTCTGTCAGCTGCACTAACGAACGGCTGTTGAAACTATTGGTGGTGCTCCAAGTCAAGTGACTGCTGCAACTAATGACTCATGTGTGATTAGAGTAATAACCAAAGAAACAATTTGATACACTGGCTTTGGGTATACAAACATTGAGCAAAGACATGCATATGAAAGAAAAATATACACAAAACATTAGGTTGTGTTTTAATAAAGATATTAGTTTTTTTAATAATAAATATATATAAACAAACTTATAAACAAACTGCTATGTATAAGAGGAACTTCGAAATGTTCCTGCTATCATCAAAGATGTGTTAGTGTGTGTTAGGGTATACATGTATGTATGTGTGCTTGTGTGTGTGCATGCGCGTGTGCAGACACACAAAGCAAAGATGTGTCTGATGTGTAGTGATATGACTTCCACTAATGTTGCAGCACAAATGTCAGTTTCAGATGGAAGTCAACTGATACAGGCAGTTTAAATGGCAAGGTCTGACTCAATGTACATTTTCAGATTGTGATAAGCAACATTGGATAGTACAGCTTTTCTAATTAATCAAAAAAGATAAATATATGAGAATTTTTAAAGTGTCGATCATGAAATACGCCAGGGCATAGTACCAGGTTTCTAAAACATGCTGACATGATAACTACCTGCCAGAACATGGTATTTATTAATGTGTACCCTTCCTAAGATAAGTTGGCTTATACAAACATAATGTTTTAAACTTCTGTTGCAAAACGTTTTGAATCTTGCTTTCTGTGTCATCATATCTGAAGTTGAGAAATTTGTCCATTTCAACATACTTTCAATACAGCACACATTGTGTTGGATTTGTTAGCCTTTGTGGACATTTTTCCGGCATATTGTTTATATAAAGTATACATTTTTATTGCATAATACAGTAAATTTCCGTTAATCCACCACCCATGGAATTGGACAGTGCTGGATTATCTGATATTCTGGATTATCAGACAGTGTCTCTACTGACATAATTATTTACAGGTAATTTTTTGTTTCTGCTATTATACTTGTGTTATACCACTAATCACAGGAGTATTCCATTTGGATATTTCTTTCATTCTGGTTTGGAATCTTCAAAGTTGGAGAAGTCAATGGAGGCGTCAGGACATACCACAACATTTGAGGTACAGACATGCTTGGAGGCCTTTTTGAACATGACCCTCACATCTGCCTGTTTCACTGATTAAGCTTTTTTTTCTGGTAGAAGTAATGAGTACTACTTTCTTCAAGTACCAGATTATCAGGGGTTCTGAGTTATCAGATGCGGGGTTAAAGGAATTTTACTGTATTTTCCAATCAGTGGTATATGAAATTTTTATTAACTTCTGAAGGTTTAATATTTCCTTTTTTTTTAAACTATCAATGTAGTTGGACAAAATCATTGTGGGTTTCCTATAACTTATTTGTAAAATTAACTTCCCACTATCACCTCAAAAGGAAATGGACTCATCTGAATATCTACTGCCAAGAAGAATGGAAAACTTTGAAACTTATTGTGTAACAGACTTGTCTGTACTTGGGGAATACTTATATTTCAAACACTGTCTGGAATTATCTTGGTTCATCCACAGTTCTTCATTGGGATACTGCAAAGACACTTCTCTGAAGGAACAGTGGTGACCACTATTTTGGATACACTATAATACATAACTTCGTCATAATTTTGTTCTCTGATGTACATCACACATTAGTTCCGTCCAGTTAGCCCCATAGCTGGCATAAACAGACATCAAGTCAACAAAGTTACTTTATTTAATTCTTACTAATTACAGGATTGGAATTTTGACTGGTGGGTTTATCTGCTGCGTGCAGCTGTTACATATTTTATTCCAGTATAGAGATGACAGTTCATAGTACAGTTGTTCCCATCTGACATCTCTGATCACATTGCAGTAATTCTGTAATGTAAACAGGGATGTAGCCAGTATCTACAAGATATTATTGCTCAATCATAGCTTTGAAAATATATATGGCATAACTGCAATAATATCCAAAGTCCAAAGATAGAAATGGGTTGAAGTGAATGTGTTATAATAGGTTGTGTGCGAGTGTGAAGAATTCAAAGAAAATTAATTATATTTTATGTATTCATTACTATTTACTGTCTCTAGTTTCATTAAATTACCTTCTTTGTATTTATGAGCATTAATGAATGGTATCTTCAATTTGAGTCACATACTGGAGCTATGTTTTGTATCAAGAAACTGACTGCGTCACTGCCAACTGCTTTACATTCAAAACTATATACTTTATTCATGTAGGACACCTAATGGTGGCTTTACATCTCTTTGAAAATATTTGTCTTTGAAGTTCTACTTCACTTCTAGCTAAGACTTGTTTTATCATCATCCTTGTCCAATTTCACTAGCAAATTTCTCAGTATGTTTAAAGGAAACAAGGTACAGAATTGTCATTGAAAGTATTTACTTATTACTTTATCTGTGCTTCTGCAGTATAAATTAAAAACATTTCTTTTAAAGTTTATTTTTGATATAAATTCATGCAGCTTTTTATTGGTCTGTAAGTCTGCACCATAATTGTTCTGACTGCAGGGGAAAGAAGAGAAACTGAAACAACAAAGGAATAGAAAGATAGTTATGAAATTTGTTTATATAAATGACGTGATATTGTATGTATTTGTTGGCATTAGATAAAGAGAGATTGTTTACTTGACTTTGGCAAATATCTCTATTGTACTGCTTTCTTGTTCACTCCAGTATAAGAACAATGACTGCATACCATCATAGAGGTTTATACTTTGAAGCCTTTGTACTTTACATTGTTATACACACAAAATTACCAACATCCTTGATATGTGTCAAATTTAATGTGTGGTATATTGAGAACATTCATAATCCTGTTGTAATATGTGGATTTTTAATACAATATTATGACTGGTTGAAGTTGTGTCCTGGAAAATCAAATTTCCCATTTCTACTTTACAGGAGACTCTTGGCATAGAACGATTTGATCCTATGGACACAAAGACAGGGGGAAACTGTGCATGGCAATTTGTGTTTATGTATACTGGTGGTGTCAACATAACTTAACATGAGCTGTGAACTGAAGAAACTTTCCTTTAAGCGTTACATACTCTCAGCATTGCCTGTCCATGTAATCTCTATACTTAATGTACATAACTATGAGACAGGTATTTGCTTCATAATAAACCTTGGATTTTCTAAACTGTACAAAGAGAACCACCATTAACCCTTAGTATACCAAGCCTAGGTCGTCAACGTTGTTTACCAAGCTGGGGTCCTCGGAGGACCGCATGGTTTGTTTTGTAATTTCTCAACTGTTTGATGCGGTAGATTACTCAAATTATGTTTTTTGGGTTTCTGAAACTATAATTCAATGATTCAAGCATTGTTAGTAACAAATATTTTATGTTTATTTATTTCAACAGAAGTTAGCCAATAACATACCAAGGGGGGTCCTCTGAGGACCCCAGA
>JGI24700J35501_10930580_pt1 | contig 16151 bp, 16 predicted proteins | sample TergutTh196P1_FD_35501 | JGI IMG/M metagenome (IMG submission 35501)
ATATTTTAGGTCATCAAGGTCGTAGAGGTGCATCTCAATTAAAATGGTCGTACCATCGTCAAGCTGCGCCCTTATATCCAATATAGATAATTTATCGCCTTTTGAGTACTTTTCCAAATAAGGATTTACCACCGTAAGGGATTTTATTATACGCGGGAATTTCTTGTTTGCGAATATAGCGTTTAGCAGGGAAATCAAAAACAAGGTATCGCCCGAACCAAATATCAGCTTAAAGGCATAGTCCACGCGCAAGTCCATCAGTTGGGAAAAGTCAATTTCCAAAAGCCAACGGTTATTTTTGTTATTAGCTTTTTCCATTCGTCAAACCACCGCCTTTCAAATTTTAGGTCGCAGGATTTCTCAATCCCTCCACGCTTATTATAGGTTATTTTGTCCGGTTTTTCAAGAGGGATTTTGCGGCTACTTCATGTGTTTGTTCATAGCTTCGTGGAAAACACTAAGGGTCTGCATGACATCTTCTAATGGAACTTTCGTGCCGCCTAATAGCCATTTTTTCCAAACAGCGTAGGCACCGGCAGCCATAAAAGTTATGTGGTAGTTGTTGTCGCTATCTTTGTAAAAGCTCTCTACCTGCTTTGTAAAAATCTCGTTGATAATCGGTTCGTAGCCATGCTTGTGCGACAAAATTAATTCTTCGCTGAAGTTGTTAAAGAAATCCAAATGCGAATTTAGCTTATCTGATTTGTTGGAGGAATTTTTCATGTTCTCAAAAACCGAGTTTATTTTTAAGTTATAATACTCATATAAAACTTGCTGAACTGTTTCAAAATTCCTATAAAATGCCATTCTGCTAACACCCGCTCTGGATACTAGACGAGAAATCGTTATATCTTGCAAGGTGTCTTTTTTAAGTAGCTCAACCAACGCTGTCGTAATAAATTCTTTGGTGTCATTTCTAACACTCTTTGCATTTTTAGTAGCTGCCATTACAAAACCTCCCCGACTGTAACCACAGCCTATTTTTGCTTGACTTCATCATTGGATATAGTATACTATATCCTTACTGGGGTTACAAGTGTAACTCTCGAAAAGGAGGAAAATTTATGAGACGAGACAGACGGTTTGCCCTAATATTTAGCATTATTGGATTTATTATTGCCGTAGCCGGTATTTTGACTACACCGGGCGAATTTGTAGGTGATGTTACATGGGGTATCATCATGTATTTTACTATACAGACAAATATTTTGGCGGCTGTGTTATTTGCAATATTTACGGTGCGACTGGTGAAAGACATAAGGGCAGATGGAGTTTATGGCGATTCCAGTTACTACCCACGCTTTACTATGGTTGCGGTCGTATCTTTGGCTATGATGGGGCTTTCATATTGGATTTTATTAGCACCAAATAGCATTTTGAGCATATGGACTTTCCCGAACATCACTACCCACGGAGCAACGCCCCTTTTATTGGTTTTGTATTATTTGTTGTTTATAAGACCGGGCAATATTAAGCATAAAGATGTATACTATGCAACCTTGTTCCCTTTAGCTTTCGTAGCCAACACCTATATTGCCTATGCCCTTGGTTATACATACGAACGGTTTGATGGCGAAATTGTAAACTTCCCCTATTTCTTTTTTGACTATGCGACAATAGGGTGGGGAATGGTTAGTGCATTTATTTTAGGTATTTTAGTAATGGTAATTTTCTTGGGCTATGCCTTGTACTTCATCGACCGCAAGAGAAGTAAGAGACTGACATGAAAATCGGTATATTCGCTCAAATTACAACTGAGTTATTACTCGTTTTTATTGTTTATTTTTTGTCATATTTGGCGTTGTTGGCTTTCAATAAGGTTGTAAAATTTAGAGCAAGTGGGCACACCTGTGGTTTGGTAGGGCCAATAACGCTACTCATATATTTTGTTGGTTGGCAGTTTTAAATTCTTTATAGGCTTTGAAAGAAACAACAAAACACCGATAACAATAAAGGCTATACCCTGAGCAAAAAAGACATTTTCGATTGAATAAAAAATATAATTAGAAAATCCACCTATAACAGCCCCTATTGCTACCATGACCTGAAATAAACTTGTGTTCATGGCGTTTGCTGTTGCTAAAAAGTCTGTTTTTATCATGCTTTGTTTTAGGGTGTGGAAAAGTAGGCTTATAACGCTTGTAAATCCAGCGGAGAGAGCCATCATCCATAAAACTCGGCTCAAATTTCCATCTTCTATACCACGAATAAATAAAATTTTAAACACGCCCGCTAAAAGAAAACTCAAAAATATGATTAAATTCAGAGAGATTCTATTTGCCATAAATCCAAAGATTATAGCACCCAAGGCAGCCCCAACTGTGCCTGCAACAACTATTAATACATAATATTGCGCCTCTCCAAAGAAAGTATCTACCAGCAAAGGCATATTTACACTAGCTATCTGCGAGATGGAACCAACCAACAAAAATGCCAGCAAAAGATGAAGAAGAGCACCTTTTTTAAAGAATGAGGAGGCATTTTTTATATGATCAAAATATCCATTTTTATGTTCTTCATTACTAGCCAAAGGATTTTTTAAAAATAAGTTAAATACAAAAGAAATTAAAAATACTATGGAGTTAATTGCAAATATAAATCTAAATTCCATACCGTTTAAGGTAGCAAAATATAAAAACACTCCTAGCAAAAGCCCAACAATTATTCCAAAAAATTGCATTGATGAGTTTGCTTTGGCTAAATTATCTTTTTCAACAATTAAGGGCAAAAAAGCACTCCCCGAATTTGAAGAAAACACCCCAGCCAAAGAAAACAACAGAGCAAAAACCAAATAAAACGCTATTCCTACATTAAAATGCGAGGGAACAATAAAAAAAGCTCCTAAAATCAAAAATTTAGCAAAAATCGAAATTCTAAGCAACAATACCTTGCTTGTTTTATCCACAAAAGGTCCTAGAAAAACACTCAAAGCAAAAGGGATTGCTAGAGCAAAACCAATCAAGCCAGTATATAAAAGATTTCCAAAAATAGCGTGTATTGCCCACAGTATAAATATACTAAATATTCCGCTCCCCATATTATTAAAAATGCTGCCTAGCCTATAAAATTTAAAATTATTTTCCACAATAATCCTCCTAAAAATTTTTGTTGGGCATTATATTAACATATTATTACGTGTTTGTCAACCCCTTTTTCAAAAAAAATGTAATTAGACAACATTGCACAACCCCTCAAAAAATGATATATGATATAATGAGTTAATAACAAACAATCATTAGGAGGCAGTATGAACAACTCATCACTATTTGATTATGAGCCAAGCAAAATTACGTCAAGAGCGAGGTTTTTTTGCTAAAATAGAACCTCATTTGCCAATAGCAGAATGGCTCAGGGTTATAAGCCAAATATACTTTCCAAACGCCCACAAGGGCGGCAATCGGCCAAAGCAGAACATCCCTTTGCAACCATCAAACGTCTTTTTGGCTTTAAACGTAGCCCTACAAAGGCTTAAAAAGAACAAAGCTAGAAATGCCATAATGTGTACTCTCGCCAACATATGGAAAATATCTCACCCTCGACCCTCTCAGCAGATTTTATTAACACCCTTGCGGATTTTGATGGCTTGAGCAGGGTTGTGCAGTGTTGCCATTATGTTTTTGTCCTCAATATTACACTTCATGTTGTTTACACGTTATTTTTGTTTATACTTTGTTTATAATAGTTGCTAAGTTCAGAATGTTTAACATCCGGGTGCGTATAACGCTTCCTTTTCTGCGTTTTATTTTCATAATTGATAGCCTTTTTTGGGCAATACTGAATGCAGGCTACACAGCTTTCGCAGCGATGGTTAAAAACAGGTAGACCTTCTTCCAGTTTAATATTTTTTGCAGGGCAAACATTCACGCAAATTCCACAAGCAACACAATCAGCGTTTGTATGAAAGCCTTTGTCGGTGTCATGAACGTTGCAAATATATTTTTCGTATGTGGCTTCGATTCGCTTGCTGTGCTTTTCAATTTTATTACTTTTCATGCTTTTCACATCATGGATAATTGAGTTTATCCGTTTATCATACCATTTCATCGCTGTTTTATTAAATATCCATATGGGACCGTATCTAATAATATAGTTTGCACTCATTCGGATTTTTTTTCCGTAATTAAGATTCACCCCCTTTTTAGATAAAATCATTTCCGCTTGTGCTAATGGCTTGCCGGACACCCCACCTGGTGTCGCTATAGCAAACAGATACTTTGCACTTTTTATGTTTATCTTTCGGAGAAAATCAGCCACCATATTAGGCAACCCAAAAAAATACACCGGAAACACAAAGCCTATTCGCTCAATTTCATCAGGTACATCTACGCTCGCACCCTTACATATTGCGACAATTTCGCAATCATCAATAGAAGCCGCAATATCCTTCGCTACTTTAAGGCTATTTCCTGTGCCTGTAAAAAAATAGATACGATTCTTCATTTCACCACTCCCCCTTAGTTTTCAAATACTAATTTTTCGCATGGAATATTTGATTGATAAGCATGTCTAATTTATAAGCGTCCTCTGGCTTTGTCTTTTCCTGCATTGTTTTTGTGATCAACTCAAGATAGTTAATACTGGCTTGAAACAATTCGATTTGGCTAGATAACCAGTTTTGCTTTTCATCAATCATTTGCAGGATAATAGGGAAATTTTCCAAGTTGGGTTTCTGTCTGAAATCCATAATTTGTTTAATTTCCATCAATGAGCAGTTAATACGCTTCATAACTTCTGCGTACTTCAAGTTGAGAATGTCCTGCTCGTTATAGTAGCGATAGCCGTTATCGGCTCTGTGAGGACTTACTATCCCCAACTGGTCATAATAACGCAAAGTAGCCTTGGGCAAACCAAGCAGTTCCGACACTTGTTTTATGGTGTATTTTTTCATGTGATGCACCCCTTAAAAAGATTATAACATTAAAGTATACTTTAATGTCAATAAGGGGATTTATCGAGAGTTTCCCCATTTTTCACCGAAATTAAAAATCACATAATTAGAGGCTTTGAATTTGCCTAGTCTTATAGGATTTCTTGTTAATTTGCTTGCCATTTGGGTTCATGCGGAGAATATGTTCAGGATTTCGCACATACACACTTTACTTAGGTCTTATTGACCGCTGGTTCTTAGTTTCCGTGGTTGCAGAAAAATTGCTTGTTGATTTTTCTCATTATTCGTAGTATTATATTAGGGAAAGAAGCGCTTCTTCTGTTTCTGCATTTAGGGCATTGGTGGAGCATATTTTCCAACAAAAAGAAATAGACATTAAATTTGGGAGGTTATTGTTTTGATTAAAGTTGGTATTCTAGGAACTGGGTTTGGGACAACTCATTTAGAGTTGTATAGTAAAGTGGATGGCTTTAATATCGTATCCGTTTTTGGGCGAAACGAAGAAAAGCTCAAAGAAATTGCAGAAAAATACAATGTATCTGCCACCACCAACATAAATGAAGTTATAAATAACCCCGAGGTTGACCTTGTTGACATCTGCCTGCCCACAGAATTACATTCAAAATGGGCTATTGAAGGATTAAAAAGGGGAAAGCATATATTTTGCGAAACTCCTATTTCCTGTTCCGTAGAAGAAGCCACAGCAGTGCAACAAGCGGCGGAACAATATGGAAAAAAGGTGTTTGTAAATTTATTTATAAAGTTTTCAACTCCACACCAATATGCAATAGAACTGGCAAAGAAAGCGGAACTTGGCGGATTGCTCGGAATACGTTCGTACAACAAAACATCATCAAGATGGGGTAATTTGGGATTGCAAAAAAATGTTGAAAGTTTCCATAATCACATGATGGATTTTGTGGTTGAAATTGCAGGACTGCCTAGCTCTGTAACTGCTTCGGGAGCGGATTATGACGATAAATCAATCGTAACATCTGCTCTTAACTATGATGGTTTGTATGCTGTATTGGAAAGCAATTCATGTTTGCCAAATTGTTGTCCGTTTGAGATAGGTTTTGAGTTGCTTTTTGAGAATGGAATAGCGAGGTTTGATGCGATATATCATGAAGAATTCGAGAAAGAGGAGTTTTTAGTTACAGCCAACGGCAAGCCGCGTGAGATAGTAGAGCTTGATTCAAAAGATGAGTACGAAGAAGTTTTAAAGCATATTCTGAAATGCTTAAAATGCGATGTCAAAAGTGATTTAATTGATATTGATAACGCCATTAAGGGAGTCAAGTTAAAAGAAATGATATTGAAATCACTACTTTAAAAATATTTCAAAAACGCTGGAGAATTCGGAAAAATTCAGCGTATATAGGAGGAAAAACATGAAAAGAGCATTAACTTTCTTAACAATTACGGCAATTATGCTTACCACGGTTTCAAATACGGTTATGGGGCAGGTTTTTCTGCAAAACGAAAATAGCCGCATTGAAGTTACATACACCCGCAATAGCGAAGATATTGTGATGCTCCCCTTGCTTGCTGTTGCCGAAAGCCTAGGTTATGTAGTGATAGTAGAGCAAGAAACGATTATTGTAGGATATGGTTTTCAGCTTCAGCTCGGGGAGAGCCATTATACGGTGGGTTTAAGTGGCATAATTTATCTAAGTGCTGTGCCCGAAGTTTTTGACGGTGATATATTTGTTCCTATTGATTTTGTAAGATACGCGCTTGGATATGAGGTTACTATCTACGATGGTTTGGCCATAATAGGAGATTATCTTACACCAACGGTATGGATTGCAACAGATGCCAACACTGTTTGGTTTTCCGAAGATTCGGAATATGAATATCCAACCAACCTAACGCAACTAGGCGTTGGTATAACCGAGGCAGGAGGCGAGATATTTTCGTTATTGCGTGTGCCTCTTAGAGGAGATTGGCTGGCGAATGAAGTTAGTGAAACTCGTTTGTTTTTGAAAGCGGTTGAGGGTACGCCGCCAAGCAGCATATACATTGGAACAGTTGCAAACAGTTGGAGCACTATGCTTGAAAGAAGTCAGGTAAGGGATATTTTGCACGAAAATAGCCTTGTTTTAACAGAAGTGCGACAGGAAGCGGATGGTTGGATAAGTTTGGATGTAACAGACATAGTAGTAGGTTGGTTATCAGGCGAGATGCCCAACCGTGGCTTTGCGTTGTTTCCCGCAGACGAACAGACCGTGGGTGTATTTTCCTCCGGTATGTCCGATATTGTGGGCAACGCCCCACGCCTTGTTGTGAGTGCCGAAATAGGCGAACGCAGAACCGACTTTGGCAGATTCGGGTTTTCAAGGCAACCGGGGCAGGGCATAACGGACCCTATGCTTGGTGGCAACTGCTTTTCCTATGCACTGCGCGACCTTGACGGAATATATACTGAGCACTTAAACCTTGATTTTGATGCAATGAATCGCAACTTCTTTGAATTAGGGATAGATGGTCTTTTGGAGTATATTGTCGATAATTTTATAGACTATGTAGAAACACATGCAGAAGCCTTGCAAATCTCTGACTTTCGTAGAATCGATGGCTTTGACTCTCCCATTGATTCCGAAACCGAGTACCGCATCGCTTTGCGTGTGGCGGCAGATGCAACAGAGGATTTCCCCATGAACGAGAGCTATGGTTTTGATTATCACTTGTTTATGCAGCTAAACGACGGAAGATGGGCTCAAACCAATCCGTCTATGTTCTCTGCTATTGTGCCCGGCACAGGCCCCGGCATCGATCCTGCAAGATTCCCGTGGGATGCAGGAGAGATTTGGGGCATAGAAAGATGGATGGAGTGGTATACTAGCAGTGCAGCCTTTTTTGCTGTAACAAAAGATACCGATGAATTTACACAGCACATGCAAGCAGGGCAAACTACCGAACTGCCCGATCTGCCTTTAGGGCAAACCACAGAAACCACAGGGGAAATTGTAGTAAATGGCAGAACGATTGAAGCACCAACACCTTCTGTATCAAGCGGCGTAATTATGCTGCCCCTTAGACCAATTGCAGAAGCCCTTGAGCTTGCAATAGTATGGGATAGCACCGAACGACGCGTAAACATAGGAGAAAATTACGTTATATGGCTAGACAGACCAGCGTTCAGCTCCAATGGAGGGCAAACCATACAAGATTTTGGGCCAGCACCCATCTTAATAGACGGCCACGCCTTTGTGCCGCTTCCATTCTTTAACTTTGGCATTTCTGGTACACACGCAGAGATAATTGACGGAACCGTCGTTATCGAATGGAGCGAATGATTGCAAATTTAGAAACATACTTGGCAACACAAGTCTGATAAAAATAGTGGTTGAACTCTTATGACTTGTGTGGTACAATCACCTATAATCCATAAGTGAGTTTGAATGTCGAGAAGGGATATATCCTACAATACGGTGTATGCACCGACGAAAAAACAGCAAGAAAAATAATGTAGAGGTGAAACATATGCTAACCCATGATGAAATCCGCTCCGCTGTCGAAAAGGCAGCAGAGTTTCACCCAATTAAAACAGCGTCCTATTTCGGCTCTTATGCCGATGGGCGAGCCACAAGTGGAAGTGACTTGGTTTTGTTGATAGAATTCGACTTGCCGAGGGTTTCCTTGTTTGTTATTTCGGCGATAAAAATCGAATTGGAAGATGTGTTAAATGTCGCAGTTGACGTTATATGTGTACCATTACCCAAAGATTCGATACTAGAAATAAATAGGGCGGTACGTGTGTATGGATAAACGAGACAAGATACTTTTGCGGAAAATACTTGATGAGGCAAATATAATCGCCGACTTAATCACAGGACACGATTGTGATTCCTTCATAGCAGACGAAAAGACCAAAAGAGCTGTCTGCATGACTTTGATTAATATCGGTGAAATGGTGAAACTGGTGTCGGATGACTTAAAGCGAAACAACACGTCCATTCCGTGGCGTTCGATTGCAGGGTTGCGTGATATAACAGCTCATGGTTATATGACTTTGCGTATGGAATATGTTTGGGAGACGGTTAGGATGGATGTGCCTATACTTGTGACGAAAATTCAGAAATTATTAGATTTTTAATCAACAAAAACCCCATAATTAGAGGCTTTGAATTTGCCTCGTCTTATGGGGTTTTTGTTGATTTACTGTACAAAAATTCGATTGTTTGTGTTTTGTTCTCCGATAATCTAAACAACTAATTACCGCATATTGATTCGGAATCATCCATTATAGTTTGTTCTGTAATGGACTTCATACGGACTCCTCAAATAACCGCTTATACACACCGGCTTTTGCCATCAGCTTTTCGTGAGTGCCTGTTTCTACTATTTTGCCATCTTGCAGAACTATTATTTCATCTGCTGTGGTAATATTATGTAAATTGTGCGTGGTTAGCAAAATGGTGTGGTCTTTACGCAAACTTTCTATTGTTTGCATAATATATTTTTCCGACTCTTTGTCTAGGGCAGATGTCGCCTCGTCAAAAACCAAAATCGGGGCTTGTTTTGCCAAGGCTCTAGCTATTGCTATACGCTGCTTTTGCCCACCGGATAGCGAGCCACCCTTTTCGCCGCAATCTGTGTTATAACCATCTTCCAGCTCAGTTATAAAATCGTGGGCAAAGGCACGTTTTGCAGCAGTTTCTATCTCTGTTTGGGTTAACGAAGCATCTACCTTTCCATACGCAATATTTTCTGCAATGCTGATATTAAACAGCTTACAACTTTGGTCTACATAGGCAAAACGGCTGCGCCAAGCCTTTGCGGTGGTTTCGTTAAACCCTTGTTTGCCCAGATATATGGGCATTTTCTCACGCTCATACATGCCGATTATAGCACGGAGCAAGGTAGATTTACCGGAGCCGCTTTCACCTACAAAGGCAACGATTTTATTTTCAGGAACAGAAAGCTCAATATCTGTAAGGGCTGTATTTTCTGCGTCTAAATAGCTAAAGTTTAGACCTTTTATCTCCAACTTATAGCCATCAAAGTTATCGGGATTTTCGGCTAGGTTTTCACTGGGGCGAAAAGTTTGAACAGGTGCGTCTATTATTGCAAAAACCCGTTTTGTTGCAATTAACGGCCCTTGAAACTCTGCAAAATTTCGACCTATGCCTCCCATACTTTGAGATATTAAACTCATCAGCGGTGGTAGCATCATTAGTACGGGGAATTCTATTTCTCCAATAATAACGAGCCACCCACCCAGCACAAATGTTGTTATAAGGGAAAGCCATCCGCCAATAGTAGTAAACATATCTTGCCACATCTCAATAAAAGCAGTTCTAAAACCCAAGATTTTTAACGTGCATATTGGTGTTTCAAAATCTCGCAGAGATTTGCTTTGCATGTTATATGCCCGTATTGGCAATGCTCCGGCAACGATATCCGTTATATGCTTTACAGTTTCAGCTATATTGGTAAGGCGGGCTTCGTTTATTTTTGCCAGAGGTTTAGTAAAACCGTTTTGTGCCACAAAAACCATAGCACCAACTCCGGTTGCCGCCAAACCAAGCCGCCAATCTATAAAAAATATTGTAATGACAGAAAATGTAAACCCCATCACATTACTCAAAAAGGCAAACATAACATTTTCGAGCATGTGATTCACATTTTGCGTATCTGTGTTGAGAGCCGCTAAACTTTCTCCACTATGAATCCCTTGGCTTACTTCCAGGCTTCGGGTTGTGAATTTTTCAAACAGCTCCTGTTGTAGCTGGCGAACAACTTTTGCTAAAGTCATTATTAAAAGATACAGCCCTGCGCCAAGGGCTATACCAAACCCCGCAAACATAGCAAATGTTAAAATAGCAGTATCTATCAGCTGCTGGGTACTGCTTGCAACCAGTGCTGCCATTATACCGGAGCTAAAAACTGCTACTATAAAGCTAAATGCGTAGTTTTGGAAAGCGTAAAAAAACATACCTATGATGTAGGGTACTCTAAAGGATTTCATGAACACAAACATGCGTTTTAGGTATATGAAGTTGCCGGTTGACATTATCGACCTCCTTAAATCTTATTGGTTTATAAATTTGGCACTTTTGTTGTTTTTAAAATGGTACCGCCTCTCGGAGAAGTGCAATATTTGGTTTCATAGGTTCTCTACCTATCTGTTTACAGACAAGCAGATAATCTTCTAGGGCGTGCTCAAAAGCAAGTTTAAGGCTAGCTAAATCTTCTCCCTCATATGAGATAAGCCCTCTTATATTAACAGCTTTGCCGTAAAATATATTGTCTTCGGTGCAATACTCCACAGAGCCATAATAACCCTTGTATTCCATCAAATTTTTCATATAAGACCCTCACTTTCCAGAATTTCTATAATTTGCAAAATCTGATACAGTTTTAATATGTTTTTTGGGTGTGGCTTATGGATGCCTATATCTCTTCCGAGTTCACTACTATAAAATTTTATGCGTGAACCACTTGTTTTACCCTGATTATCGCGGCTGTAACCTAACCACAACAGCAACGTTTCGACTTCGTCAAAAGTCATATCTCGTGGCTTTGATTTCAAGCGTTTAATCAGCTTCTGTTTTCTGCTCATCTATCCTAACAACTTCCCCGTTTTCCAAACTTATTTTTGTATCGCAAATGCTCATAGCAGAAGCCCTATGTGCTGTCATTATAAGAGTTTTATCCTTTGGCAAATTTTGCAATGTTTCCAATATTTGTGCTTCTGTTGAAGGGTCCAGTGCAGATGTAGCCTCATCGAATATTATGATAGGCGCATCTTTATAAAAAGCTCTTGCTAGAGCAATACGTTGCCTTTGCCCACCGGATATGTTTTCAGAAGATTCTGCCAGCATATCGTCAAATTTATTTGGCAGGGAGTTTATAAAGTCTAAAATACCTGCGTCGGTGCAGGCTTTGTTAAGCCTCTCGTTTTCTTCTGCGGTGCGGTCTTTTTTGCCTGTTATATTTTCCCCGATAGATTTTGGCAGTAAAAAGGAATCTTGCGGCACATAGGCAAAAGCATCACGCAGGGACAATGGTGGAAGCGTCGTAATATTTGTGCCAAAAACGGAAATTGTACCACTTTTTTGCTTATACATACCAAGCATAAGTTTAAGCACACTGGATTTTCCGGAACCGGAACCTCCGGCAAGGGCTATTTTTGCCCCTTGTGGCACACTAAAAGTTACGCCCTTTAGCACGTTATCTCCATCTTCTGTATAGGCAAAATCCACCCCGGCAAACTCCACAGCAAGCCCCTCCTGCGGTATTGTTACGGTCGTGGTCAAATCTTCCTCTTCTCCTGTAGAAATATCGTTTAGGCGAACGGCAGAACCGGCAGACCGACCTATTCGTGTTAGCCTTTGCGACAACATCATGAGCCAGTTGCTTGCACTAAAGGCAATTGTGGTATAGGCAATAAACTCGGCTATTGTCATGTTGTTGTTAATAACGGTGTTACCTGCCACAATATTTATAAATAGAAGTGGTACCAACGTGACTAAAATGCCGGTAATTACCAAAACAATCATTGTTTTTAAAAAGTCCTTTACTGCCACAATGAGTCTGTCGTATTCCTCAACAAAACGTCGTTCCACGGTTTTTTCCAGTGAGTATGCAACAACAGTTGCGGTGTTTTGCAAAGAATCTGTCACAACGGCGTTATAAGCCGCTTGTCTTTCTGACATCGTTACCTGCTTTTTTTGTATCGGTTTGGATATAAAAATCTGCATTGTAACTAACACAGGGAACAGGAGTACAAATAGGGCGGTATACAATGGTTGTAGCATAAACATATACCCAAGGGATACGGCTAATATCATAAATTCTGAAATTGTTTGCATTCCCACGAGAGACACCAAGAAGGCGGCTTGAGGCAGGTCGTTTTGCTGTATAGATAATACTTCTCCTGTGTTTAGTTTTTCCAGTGCAGAGAACGGTTTTTTTAGGATATGGCTTGCAAAGTTTCGTCTTAGGGTGTACCCCACATTTGCAGAATAACGAGCGCTCACATATGTCTCTGCTCCGACAAAGAGAGTCCGTATTGCAAAAAGTATACTAACGATAACAAGATAGCTCAAAAGTGCGTCCAAATCCCCGTCCAGGGCGGTTTCTCCCATTTGACCGCCCAACACAGCAGCTATCAGTGCAGAAGCGGCAACAACAGCCGCAATTACTATATAACACAAATAAATCGCACCATAGCGTATATTATTTTTCTTTAATGTAGCAAAAAATGCTCTCACTAAAATACCTCCTCAATTTTTTGATTTTTGCTCATCAATTCTATAAATGGGTTAAAATACCCGTTGCCTTTTGCCACGACACCGGAGAGACCTTTACCTCCATCTCGACGACGTTTAATCCCTGCAAAAATCCCTTTTTCCAGCGTAGCAAACAGCTTTTCTGATTCTATTTGGGATAGCAAATCGCAGGCCTTTGTTAGCACGTCCGCCGCACGGGTTTGTATAATCCCCCCGGGCTTAAAATCTATCTCTGAACCAAGGTTTTCCATGGTGTTAAAAATATATTTTGCATTTTCGATTGCCAATGCCCGATCTGCCATAAACGGAGTATGTATTGCCTCCGTCATCATCCCCAAAAGGTGAATTTTTTGTCCGGTTAATATTGTCACTATATTAAACAGTGTGTTTTGTGCCGTGCCTTTAAAAATATCTCCTGTCATAAACTTTGTTGGCGGCATATATTTAAGGGGGGCTTTAGGGAAAATCTCCCGTGCCATTTGAGCCTGAGCCAACTCATACAAGAACCCGTTTTTAACGTCGGGTGAGATTTCAAAGGCGTGACCCAACCCCATTTGCTCCTCCGGAAGGTTAGCCATTAGAGCAAACTGTTCGTTCAAAAACTGGCTGGCAAGCACGGTGTGTGCTTCTTCAACTGCGTCTGCCGTAGTTAAATAATTGTCCTCTCCTGTGTTTATTATCACCCCGGCGAACCCATTAATAACCCTGGAAAAAAACTGGTCCACAAGGGTACGCTTGGGGTTAATGTCCCTAAACAAGATGCCGTAAAATGCGTCGTTTAGCATAACGTCTAGCCGCTCCAGTGCGCCCATAGCGGCAATCTCGGGCATACACAACCCGCTACAATAATTACAAAGGCGGATATAGCGTCCCACTTCCTCTCCGGCTTTGTCCAAGGTTTCGCGCATTATCTTAAAATTCTCTTGGGTTGCGTATGTTCCGCCAAACCCCTCTGTTGTTGCACCATAAGGCACATAGTCTAGCAGGCTTTGACCGGTAGAGCGTATTACGGCAATAATATCTGCCCCTTGCATTACAGCGGCTTTTGCCTGCACAGCATCTTCATAAATATTGCCGGAAGCAACTATAACATAAAGCAGGGGGCCATCCTTGTCCTTGTATTGGTTTAGCAGGTTTTCCCGCGTCTTTCGGTTTTGGGCAATTTTGTTTACGGTACTCTTTGCCACTGTATAAACAGAATTGTGTATTGTATTATAACTTGCTATTGATATTTTAGCAAGGTTTATTTCTTCTTTTGCAATTTTTTGGGCTATTTCTTGTGGTGTAATGCTAAGGGAAACCATTGCATTGCCTAGCATATATGCTGCCCCTGTAGCCAAAAGATTGGCAGAAACCAAATTGTCCACCACCACATTTGCAAGGGGTACCCCAAAATCGTCTACCCCATCTATACCTAGCAGGCGGCACACAGTACGCTCCACTGCCACAGTGGTATGCAAATCAATAAATTCCTGTGTATCTTCTGCCACGCTTTTGGCATACTGCCTAGCCCGGGCTATTTTGTTTTTGTCCAAATCCAATTTTATCTTCATTAAAAGTTATCCCCTCCCGGTTACTTGCGTTTCCTGCGTGCCAACTCCGATGGTTCGATATATATTGGGTTTTGCATGTCCCTGTTTTCCAATAGAGCAGAAATCCCAACAACGGGGTTTTCCTTTTTCCCTATGCAAATGTCGCATCGGCATGTGTGGGTGTACTCTGTTTTTGGCTCGGTATATGTTGTTATAACCCCTTCAAAATTGCGGAGAATAGTTTTGCGACAGCCTTGGGAAATAACGTAGTTTGGCATAACGGGGATTTTGCCGCCGCCCCCGGGGGCATCCACCACAAACGTTGGCACTGCATATCCGGATGTATGCCCACGCAAACCTTCTATTATCTCAATCCCCTTAGACACAGGGGTGCGGAAATGATGTAGCCCAGCAGAAAGGTCGCACTGATAAATATAGTAGGGACGAACACGCATTTTAACTAGCTTATGAACCAACTCCTTCATAACGTGTACGCAGTCGTTTACCCCCGCCAAAAGCACAGACTGGTTGCCCAACGGCACACCTGCATTTGCCAGCTTTTCGCAAGCTACTATAGAGTCGGGGGTTATCTCGTTTGGATGGTTAAAGTGTGTGTTTACCCATATAGGGTGGTATTTTTTAAGCATTTCAACAAGGCTGTCTGTTATGCGTTGCGGCAAAACAACAGGCAGGCGAGTGCCAATCCGTATTATTTCCACATGGGGTATTGCCCGCAGTTTTTTAATGATTGCCTCTAGCTTCTCGTCGCTCAAAAGCATACCATCGCCGCCGCTAACAACAACATCACGCACCACAGGGGTTCTGGCTATATAGTCTATTGCCTTTTCTATATCTGCCATTGGCACCGCATCATCGTTTTGCCCCGCAAACCGACGGCGAGTGCAAAAACGACAATACATGGAACATTGATCCGTAACAAGCAAAAGCACCCGATCCGGATAGCGGTGAGTCAGGCACTTTATGGGGGAATCCGTGTCTTCGTGAAGGGGGTCGTCATCGTCTTCTGTGGCGCGGTACGTTTCCTGCAAAGATGGCACAGACTGTAACCGCACCGGATCCCTTGGGTTTTCTAAGTCTATCAAAGAAAAATAGTAAGGGGTTATTGCAATACGAAAGGTTTCCAAAACCTTTATAATACCCTCCTCCTCTTCCTTGTCAATTTTAGCAAATTTCTTTAGCTCCTCTAAACTGGCAACTCGGTTTTTTAAATGCCATCGCCAGTCATTCCAGTTTTCTTTTGGTATATCTTTAAAAATATCGTTGCGCATGGTAACCTCCTAGTATAATAATGTTGTAGTTGAATCCATCAAGATTTAGCTCATTTCTGATATGTCTATTTTTTCTAAAGGCCAGTCAGGTCATTTACATTTCTTAAACTTTAATTCTAGCTCCACCCTTGCTAAAAGTCTTTAAATCTGTTAGATTTTTAGTAAGATACCGTAACATTTGCAAAGATAGAGTGGTTTTATA
>JGI24700J35501_10930579_pt1 | contig 16090 bp, 15 predicted proteins | sample TergutTh196P1_FD_35501 | JGI IMG/M metagenome (IMG submission 35501)
AATCATATACCGGTATTAAAAGTTTCTTCGCACGCCCAAAACCTTCTCCCCAACTCACTTGGGATTGGTTTACGTAAAAAAATGGGGAAACTCAAAAATTATTCGGATTTCAAAATTTCAATTCAAAACTTCGCTTGTAATCTACATAGGGCTAGACTGTTTTCTATGAAAAAAAGGCTATTTTCGCATGGGACAAATAAATTCTAAAATTAATGTACCCATAAAAAAACATCGGTAACACCACCTGACAGCAAGCTGTTGGTAAAGTGATAGAAGGTTTCAAAGTTCGCATTAGAATAATATTTCTATAAGCAATTTTCATAAATTCTCGCCAATCTTGAAATTTTATCGCCGGAAGGGTATAATAGGTATAATACAATAAAAAAGGGAGCTATTTATAATGAAGCGCATAATAACAACCAGTTTAACAGAAGAAGATATAGATCAAAGTATACGCCCGGACAGTCTAATTAATTTTTTTGGTCAAAGCAAAATAAAAGAGGCGTTGAGAGTTTATATAAAATCTGCAAAAATACGAAAAGACACGCTAGACCACGTACTGCTTTACGGTCCTCCGGGTCTTGGCAAAACCACCCTTAGCACCATCATCGCAAAGGAGCTTAACGTCAACATAAAGACTACCTCGGGGCCTGCCATAGAGCGCCCGGGGGATATGGTTGCAATACTTAACGAGCTGTCCCCCGGTGATATTTTGTTTATAGATGAATGCCATCGCCTTAGCCGTGTTGTGGAAGAGGTTCTCTATCCCGCAATGGAGGACTTTGTTGTGGATATTGTGATAGGAAAAGGACAAGGAGCGAAAAGCATACGGCTTAATCTGCCCCCCTTTACCTTGGTTGGAGCTACCACACGCGTTGGGTTACTTACGTCCCCTTTGAGGGATAGGTTTGGTGTAATACACCGCATGGAACCCTATACAATAGAAGAATTGACAGAGATCGTTGAAAGGAGTGCAGGAGTTTTCAAAATAGAAATAACTCCAAAGGGAGCGGAAGAGATTGCCCGCCGTTCCCGCGGCACACCCCGTATCGCTAACCGCCTGCTGCGGCGCGTACGGGATTTTGCTACGGTGCAAAACCAACAAATAACAGACCGCCTTGCAGATTATGCTTTAAACACATTGGAGGTGGATAGAATGGGGTTGGATCAAACGGATCGCAAAGTGTTGGAATGTATAATACACAAATTTGGCGGCGGCCCCGTTGGGCTGGAAACTTTAGCAATATCTATAAATGAAGACCCGGGCGCAATAGAAGATGTTTATGAACCGTACCTCATACAACTGGGTTTTATTGCACGCACCAGCCGAGGGCGCACAATCACAAATCTTGGACTCAGGTATTTTGGGATAGAAGCAAGGGAAGTGAAAGAGGCAAAAGAAGCAAATCATCAACTGAATCTTTTCCAAGATTTAAAAGAAACGGAAGATGATTTATAGCCCTTTACAGCAAATTAACTTTTCGCTGCCGTTTTTAAATGAAAAGTTGATTTGCCATAGCAAATTAACTTTTCATTGTCGTTTTTAAAGGAAAAGTTAATTTGCTTGTGCTATCCATTTTGTATAACAATACTGCCTTTTGGGGCAAATATGCGTTGGCTTTCTATTCTTTTTGCAGCCATTTCTCGTGTAATACCATCTCGCTCCACAATACGGTTTATACGACTTAGCTTGTCGGATTTCACAAAAATAATCGTATCGCAAATTAAATGCAGATTTAGCGTTGTCAAAATGGCGGCATCTATCACTATTATTCTGTTATGCAGGGCATTGGCAACTTGCAAATATACTCTTTTTGTTATATGAGAGTGCATTATACTGTTCAAAGCCTGTAGACGATCTGAATCATTAAACACTATTTTGCCCAAATCTTTTCTTTGTGTTGTGCCAAATTGAGCCATTACATCGTCATGGGCTTCATTTTCAAGAACACTGTGACCGAGCCTATCCACATCTATAACATAGGCTCCAAATGTTTTGAAAATGTTAGCAACATAGGATTTTCCGGAGCCACTACCTCCGGTTATACCAAAAATTTCGCTTTTTTTATTTTGCGTCATACCAGGTTTCCCCCTCATGCACCTCCACCTCCAGGGGTATCGACAACTTTGCCGCATTTTCCATTTCCTCTTTCATCAAGGTTTTTACCTGCTGCACCTCATCTTTTTTTGCCTCTATCAGTAGCTCATCGTGCACAGTAAGGATCAAACGGCTTTGCAGACCTTCATTTATAAGGCGTTGATAAACCTGCACCATCGCTATTTTCATAATATCTGCGGCACTGCCTTGTATAGGCATGTTCATTGCCACCCTTTCACCAAACCCGCGAACAATAAAGCTAGATGACTTTAGCTCCGGTATATTGCGGCGGCGACCAAAAATGGTAAGGCCATAACCCGTTTCTTTTGCAGAAGCCACAGCACCTTCCAAATATTTTTTAACCAGTGGGTACTGTTCAAAATACATATTAATATACTGCTCCGCTTCTTTTTTGGTGGTTTTTAAATCCTGTGCCAAACTAAAAGCGCCAATGCCGTATATTATGCCAAAATTTATCGCCTTTGCATTGCTGCGTTGCTCATCCGTTACATCTTCCACGGGAATACCCAATACCTGAGCAGCCGTAGCCCTGTGTATATCTATCCCTGTTTCATAGGCAAGACGCATGTTTGGGTCTTGGGAAAGGTGTGCCATTATGCGGAGTTCTATCTGGCTATAATCAGCATCTAAAAACACATTGGAACTGCTGTTGGGTATAAAAACTTTGCGTAACTGCCGCCCCAACTCCATACGAATCGGTATGTTTTGCAAGTTTGGCTCTAAAGAAGAAAGGCGACCGGTGCTTGTAACAGTTTGGCTAAATGTGGTGTGTATTTTGTCGGTTTGGGGGTCGGTGAGGTTCATCAATCCTTCGCAATAAGTAGATTTCAGTTTACTCAATGTCCGATATTCTAAAATACAGTTTATGATAGGGTGAGAGTTTTTGAGTTTTTCCAACACCTCTGCGGCAGTAGAGTACCCTGTTTTTGTTTTTTTGCTACCCTTTAGCCCCAATTTTTCAAATAACACAATTCCCATTTGTGAAGGGGAGTTTATATTAAACTTTTCTCCGGCTAAGCTGTGTATCTCTGCCGTTAGTCGGTCTATATCTTGGGTTATTTTGTTATCGAAATTTACCAAGGCAATCCTGTCAATTTTTATACCATGCTCCTCCATAGATGAAAGCACCTTTGCAAGAGGTAGCTCCACATTATAGTATAGTTCTTGTTGGTTGTTTGTTTTTATTAACTCCACCATAATCGGATGCGTTGTTAAAGCAACAGCACCATGGTACGCACCGTACCTTGTTTGCTCTTCCCGAGTTAGCTCTTGAAAAGTTTTTTTGTTTTTTCCTTTACCCGAGAGTTCCGTATCTGTTGCAATATCAGAAATAGAGAGGATTTCCCGGGCTATATTTCGCAAATTACTCTCTATATTCAAAATATATGCCGCCAAATATGTATCAAAAGCAACATGTACATCACATTTAGCAAAATTCAAAAAAGCCTTGCTATCCAAAAAAATAAGTTTCGGGCCGTTTTTTATCTCTTCAAAAAGTTCCAAAATACATTCTTTCGATAACTGTTGATTAATCTCCACAAAAAAGCCTTTGTTTTCATAAGCAAAGCTCAAACCGACCACTTTCCCTAAAAAAGGCACAACACCAACCCCAACATGTTTTTGCACCTTTATATCATCCATTAGAGTTTGCAATTCTTCTTTGGTAAAAATCGTTTGCATTGTATCAACATTAGCAACCCCTTGGGTTTGAGGCAAATGCCCGGGAGCAAAATACCTTGTCACTATAGATTTAAACTCCAGGTTAATTAACTCTTCCTTAAAACGATTGTTGAAAATGTCCTCTTTTGAAACAGAAGTGCCTATATCTTGCACGGGGGCGTGCGTTATTATGGTCGCCAACTCCTTACTCATTATCGCCAAGTCTTTGTTGATCATCAGGGCTTCCCCCATGCGCCGCGGGGTTATTTTGTCATAGTTTTCAAGTGCCGCTTCAACACTTTTATACTGTGAGATTATTTTTAGAGCCGTTTTTTCTCCAATACCCGGAACCCCCGGTATATTGTCGCTTGCATCTCCCATCAGGGCTTTTACATCTATATACTCCTTGGGAGTAACTCCCATGGATTCTATTACGTCTTTTTCGTAATAGTCCTCAACCTCTGTTTTACCGCCCTTTGTTTTGGGTATGCGTACTTTTACGGTCGGTGTAGCAAGCTGCAACAAATCCCTGTCTCCGGAAATCAGCACAACGCCTATACCTTTGTCTTGATACAAATCTGCCAAAGTGCCCAATATATCGTCTGCCTCGTAGCCTTCTGCTTCAAACACTTGTATATTCATGGTGGTTAGCAATTTTTTCAAAACCGGCAGCTGGCTTGCAAGCTCATCAGGCATACCTTTTCGCCCAGCTTTATAGGCTTCATATTGCTTGTGACGAAATGTTGGCCCCTTCAAATCAAATGCTACACCAACATAGTCGGGCATTTCCTCCTCATACAACTTAAAAAATATGTTCAAAAAGCCGTAAACCCCGTTTGTGTGTTCTCCACGGCTATTTGTTAATGTTGGCAACCCATAAAAAGCTCTGTTTATTATGCTGTTGCCATCTATTAGCATTGCTTTCATAACTTAACTCCCTTACTTTATTTCGTTTCTTTTTCACAAAAGGTGTGCCGCATCTTCGTCTATTATTATTGTAACATTGTTATGGACACCCAAAATAGATGCGGGTATCTGTGGATCAATTTTTCCATGTACCATACTATATATGGCATTGGCTTTCTTTTTTCCGGAAGATAGCAACAATATTTTTTTCGCTTCCATAATGTTGCCAATACCCATTGTTATTGCTTGTTTTGGCATCTGCTCTTTGTTATCAAAATATTGTGCATTGGCTTTTATCGTTTCCTCTGCCAAATCTGTAACAAATGGTGTTTTTTCAAAATACAAACCTGGTTCATTAAAACCAATGTGAGCGTTGCTACCTATACCCAGCACTTGTAAATCTATCCCCCCCGCTTGTTGTATGGTTTCATGGTATTTTTTGCATTCTTTTTGCAAATCCGGAGCCTGACCATTCGGCAAAAACGTTTTGTTTTGATCAATATTTACATGCTCAAAAAAATTTGTTTTCATATAGTAGTTGTAGCTATTGGGGTCTGTTGGTGCAAGAGATGCATATTCGTCTAAATTAAACGTAGTCACACAAGAAAAATCCAACTGACCGGACTTGTGCATTTCTATTAAATTTTTGTACATTCCCAAAGGGCTTGCACCGGTGGCAAGTCCCAATACCAATTTGGGGTTTTCTTTTATTTCTTTTGACACAAAATCTGACGCTTTTTTGCTTAAAATATCATAATCTTTGCATACTATTATGTTCATCGCAACCATTCCTTTCACTAATATGAATTAATATGAATTCAAACAGAACTGCTATACAACCATTATAGCACTTTTCATTAAGATTGTCCCGTTTTAAAAATGATGAAAATGGCGAAGCCCGAATCCCCCCGTTTATCTTTAACATTAAATTTCTGTGACACGCTTAAACGGGATTTGACAAATTCCCTTCAAAGTTGTAATATATGTATATGAGACATTTAAAACTTTAAGAATTTTCTAAACACGAAAGGGGAACAACAATGAAGGGATTTCTTGAAATCGTAGATCTAAATGCAATCGAAATTTTAGACTCTCGCGGTAACCCTACCATAGAGGTAGAGGTAGTAGTAGGTAACGAAGAAGGAGAGCAGTATGTTGGTCGTGCAGCCGTGCCTTCCGGTGCAAGCACCGGTGCATTTGAAGCAGTAGAATTGCGTGACGGCGGTGACCGCTACCTGGGCAAAGGTGTAACAAAAGCTGTAGAAAACGTAAACAAAATTATCTACGACGAAATCGTTGGAGAAAACGCTCTTGACCAAAGGCAAATCGACAAAAAAATGATAGATCTGGACAAAACACCAAACAAAGCCAATTTGGGAGCAAACGCTATTTTGGGTGTTAGTATGGCTGTTGCAAAAGCGTGTGCAGAAGCCTTACAAATGCCGTTATATCAGTACCTTGGTGGTATTGGAGCAAACACATTGCCTGTACCAATGATGAACATATTAAATGGCGGGCAACACGCAGACAACACAGTAGATTTCCAAGAGTTTATGGTAATGCCCGTGGGTGCACCTACTTTCGCAGAGGCATGTCGTTGGTCTGCGGAAATTTACCATCATCTGAAAAAAGTTCTAGGCAAAAAAGGTCTTTCCACAGGTGTGGGCGATGAGGGCGGTTTTGCTCCGGATATTGCCACCCCGGAAGAGGTTCTCGACACAATAATAGAAGCTATAAAAGCCGCAGGCTACAAACCAGGCGAGCAAATCCAAATAGCCTTGGATGTGGCAGCAACAGAGCTTTACAAAGATGGTGCATACCACTTTGAAGGCGAGGCAAAAGCAAAAGGCACAGGTTCTATTGTGCGTACTTCTGCCGAAATGGTAGATCTTTACGAAAGTCTTGTAAACAAATACCCAATAATAAGTATAGAAGACGGATTAGACGAAGAAGACTGGGAAGGTTGGAAGCTACTTACAGACCGCTTGGGCAAAAAAGTTCAGCTCGTTGGTGACGACTTGTTCGTTACAAACACCGAACGCCTAAAAAGAGGTATAGACGGCGGCATAGCTAACTCTATCTTAGTAAAAGTTAACCAAATAGGTACACTTACAGAAACTTTTGAAGCAATAGAGATGGCAAAGCACAACAATATGACATGTGTTATCTCCCACCGCTCCGGCGAAACAGAAGATGCCACAATAGCAGATATTGCTGTAGCTGTAAATGCCGGGCAAATAAAAACCGGTGCTCCTGCTCGTAGCGACAGAGTTGCAAAATATAACCAACTGCTACGCATAGAAAACGAACTGGGCGAGGTAGCAAAATACCCGGGCAAAAAAGCCTTTTATAACGTAATGAAGTAAATAGAGTAAATCGTTTAAAACACAATAACCTCCCCTGTCGGCTCGCACGATAGAGGAGGTTATTGTTCTGTAAGATTCACATCGTCTACAAATGGCACAAAATCATCGTTTGCAGGGAACAACGTTTCTATTTTCCAACCGTCTTCGTAAACCAAAAAATATACCCAGTTTACAACACCAAGATTTTCAAAAGTTTGTGACAAATGTGCATAGGCATAGCCAGGTACTCCAGAAAAAACACCAACTATTTCTATATTTGTTTGAAAAACCCCCGCTGCTCTGTGATGTGTAAGTTGAGCCGTAAAGTTTTGATGCTGAACATCAAAAGGATTAAGCTCCAGAGCATTTTGCGAAAACAACAAACGATGCAAGCGAACAATTTCTGTAAATAAAGCATCGTTTCCCAACTCTTCACTATACAAAGCCGTCAGCACGTCTGTAACGTGGTACATAAGATCGTAAGGAGAATGAATCGGTCCTATTCTGTCTATAACCATAACGGCATGCAAAAGTTCTTCGCTCCTGCTTTGTTGGATAGCGGTATCGGCTACGGATGTGTTGGTGCGTATAATAAGAAACGCACCAACACCACCAAACAACAAAATTAATGCAATCAAAACCCCAATAACACGAGAGAGGTTCATTGTTATGCTAGCTCTTCTATTATCTCGTCTTTTGGAGGGGCAGAGTTTAACCTTTTGTGTTCGCCACCTGACCTAAAAGAAACAAGAGTGGGAATAGTAGTAACAAAAAACCTTTTTGCTAATTCCGGCTCGTCATCTACATTAACTTTGTAAAATTCCACATCGCCGTTTTCTTCTGCGAGTTCATCCAAAACGGGAGCAAGCATTTTGCATGGACCACACCAGTCTGCATAAAAGTCTACTATAACCAATTTTTCGCTGTTAATGCTTTGTTCAAAACTATCTCTGCTTATTTTTTTAACCATGGTCAAATCTCCTTACACTAATAAAGCCTAATAAAACCAATAAAATTTATTGGTGATCTATTTGTTGATCTAATTAATTAAATTACTTAATTTCACAACCTACTAAATTATATCACTATTTTTACAAAACTTCAAATTTATATGATTTATATAATTTGTTTGTTTTTGCCTTTACCTGCATACCGTTTGTATTTCTCTAATGCTACCTGTGCAGCATGTTGCTCTGCTTCTTTTTTGCTTTTGCCTACCCCTATCCCCATTATTTTATTTTTGTGAATCACATGAATCGTAAATGTTTTTTTGTGATCCGGACCGCTTTCCTCAACAGTCACATACTTTGGTGGGGAAGTTGTCTTTTTTTGCAACATTTCTTGCAAACGGGTTTTGTAATCCCCCAGCTCATTACTTTCACTTAAAAGTTTAATGTGTGGTACAATCGTGTCTAATACAAATTTCTTCGCAGGATCCAAACCCCCATCCAAAAATATTGCCCCAATTATTGCCTCCAGGGTATCGCCCAGTATGCTGTCTCTGTCTCTACCCCCCGCTTGCTCTTCGCCGCGCCCCAATACCAACAAAGGTGCAATGCCCAGATCGCGGGCGGCAGTTGCCAAGGTAGGCTCGCACACAACAGATGACCTAAGTTTTGTTAAATCTCCCTCCCGCATTTTTGGGAAGGTATGGTATAAATACTCACTTACCACAATTTGCAAAACCGCATCCCCCAAAAACTCCAACCTTTCGTTGTTTTTAAGGTTATTAAGATCTTTTTCGTAGGAATATGAGCTATGGGTTAAAGCCTGTTGTTGCAAATCTTTGTCTGTAAATTTGTAGTTCAGGATAGTTTGTGGATTCTGCGTCATAACTTTAATGCGTTTTGTATATATGACACAGCATCGCCTACAGTTTTTATTTTGTCTGCCTCTTCTGTGTCAAACTCCATGTCGTATACTTCTTCCAGTTCTGTGATTATCTGAAAGAGATCCAGACTATCCGCCCCCAAATCCTCAAACGGTGTGTCCATGGTTATTATTTCTTCTTTTACGTTCATTTGCTCAGCTATAATTTGCTGTACTTTTTCAAACTCCACCTTGCAGTCCCTCCTTTAGCTTATCTATCATATTGTTTTGCGTGAATTTGTGAGATTGCTTAACTGCCCCCACTATATCTTTTGCTTTTGAACTGCCATGCACTTTTATTACAAGCGACTCCAAGCCCAAAAAAGGTGCGCCGCCAACTTCTGAATGGTCTAAACTTTTTTTGATATTTTCAAAAGCTCCCCTAGAAAGCAAAGCTCCTATTTTCCTGATTGGAGTTGCCATTAGCTCCTTTTTAACCGTACCAAAAATAAATTTTGAATATCCTTCGGCAGTTTTCAGTAAAACATTACCGGCAAAGCCATCGCACACAGCCACATCTACAGTGCCTTTCGCAATATCCCCGGCTTCTATATTGCCTTTAAAATTGAGAGAGGACGCTGCCAAAAGATCGTACGCTCCTTTCGTTAGCACATTTCCTTTGTCCTTTTCTGTCCCAACATTTAAAAGTCCTATGGCGGGCTTTTTTATCCCCTGCACATGTTCCATATAAACAGAGCCAAGCACGGCAAATTGCAGTAAATACTCCGGTTTGCAGTCTACATTTGCGCCGCTGTCAAGCATTAGAGTAAAACCCTTAGCTCCCGGCAAAAGTGTGCCAAGGGCAGGGCGGTCTATACCCGGCAAACGCTTAATTTTTAGAGTTGCTCCAACTAAAAACGCCCCGGTAGAGCCGGCAGATATAAAGCTATCGGCCCTACCTTCTTTTAGCAAGTTCAAACCAACCACAAGAGAGGAGTCTTTTTTTTGCTTTATTGCAAGAGCCGCTTCTTCTGTAGAAATTATCTCTGTTGCATTTACAACTTCTACAGAGCCTTTTGTGTTATAAGCGGAAAGTTCTTTTGTTATAATATCTTCCTTCCCTACCAAAATTATTTTTGAATCAGCTACCTGCAAACTATCTACAGCACCTTTTATAATTTCTGTTGGAGCATTGTCGCCACCCATAGCATCTATTGCTATTGTTGTCATATTGTTACCTCGTTTTCTTGCGTTATTTTCTTGCGTTATTTAGTATGGTTGCGGCATCTTCTTTTGAAAGTTTATAAAAAGTGCCTATTTGCGGTGCAGACAAAAAAGCAAAGTGTATAATTTGCTCTATTTCCTCATCAGTTGGGGAAATATTTGCTTCTTTAAAATTGGTCGGCATACCTATACTACGTAAAAACTCCGCCATTTTGTCTATGCCCTCTATTGCAGTTGCCTCGGGGTTTTCAAAATCCATCGGCACACTTAATACTCGGTTTGCATATTGGGCAAAACGGTTAATATCTTTTTTGTACACATGTTTCGCCCAGTTTGGCCACAACAGGGCAAGCCCCGCCGGGTGCGCTGTGTCATAATTACCGCTGATACCTCTTTCCAAAGCATGAACAGTCATATCCCTTGGTTTTCCGAGCTCTGTAATATCATTGTGGGAAAGGCTTCCCGCCCAAAAAATATTTGCCATTGCATCGTAATCGGTAGGGTCTTTTAAAATGCGTAAACCGCATTTTATAGCGGTTCTTATTATCCCTTCTGATATGGCATCTGTTAAATATGTGCCTTTTTCATCTGTAAAATAGCGGTCTAACGAGTGCATTATAATATCTGTAACACCACAAGCAAGGGAATATTTGCTAACCCCAAAAGCCAGGGTAGGGTTTAAAATTGCAAAATTTGGGCGAACAAGATTGGAAAGCAAGCTACGCTTTGTGTTTTCCTCTTCGTTGCGGATAACGCTAGAAGTGCTTGTTTCACTGCCGGCAGAAGCAATTGTTGGGATAGCTCCCAAACCTATTCTTTTTGTCGGTACCCGTGCTTTCGTATAAAAATCCCAAACATCGCCACTATCAGCAGCACCTACAGAAATAGCTTTGGAGCTGTCTATAACACTACCGCCGCCAACAGCCAAAACAAAATCAAGCTCTTGTTCTTTGCAAATAGCAATGCCTTGGCGTACCATGCTAAGACGGGGATTAGGCTGCACCCCGGGCAGCTCCGCAAATTTTATATTTGCATCGTTTAAATGGTTTTTTATTTTGTCTATTAACCCGCTTTTTACTGCACTTCCCAGACCATAATGTAATAACACGCCCTTTGCTTCAAACTGCTGCAACTGCTCTGCCACACTGTCATCCGCATTTTTACCAAACACTACTTTTGTATGGGCGTGGTACACGAAATCTTTCATGGGGTTTCTCCTTTTTTTGATTTATAATTTTATAATTTTTTTGTTTTCAAATGTCAAATCGCTGTTTAACGTGACGCTTACATTATAGTAAATTTAAATAAATTTGTCCACTTACAGCAAAAAAACGCAAGTTTTTCGGGGATTATCTCTCGGGTTTCTCTAATAAACAAACTCTCCATTTTCGAAAAACACAATTTCTTCACCGTTTTCGCTAATACCCGTAACAGTCATATCCTCGGTTCCAAACATGAAATCCACGTGAATCAAGGAATCGTTCATGCCTATCTTTTCTTTTTCTTCGGCAGACATTTTGTCGGTGTCTTTTGCATTTTTTGGATACGCTTTTCCAAGTGCCAAGTGGCTAGAGGCGTTTTCGTCAAACAGAGTGTTATAAAACAAAGTTTTCATTTTTGCTATTGGTGAAGAGCTTGAAACTAAAGCAACCTCTCCCAAGCGTTTGGCACCTTCATCCATATTCATTATGTTACCCAATGCCTCTGCTCCCTTTGTTGCACTATGCTCCACGGCACGTCCGTCTTTAAACGTTATGTCTATGCCTTCTATCAGGCTACCCTGATAAGACAGGGGCATAGAGGCTACTACCCGACCGTTTGCACGGTGTTTGTCGGGCATCGTAAAAACTTCTTCCGTTGGCATGTTCGGGAAAAAGTCCAGACCATCCTTGGCTGTGCCTCCACCGCCTACCCATACATGGTTTGTCGCCAAACCCACAGTCAAATCTGTTCCAATACCCGTGGTTATACGCAAAGATTTAAACTGTTTTTTGTTTAAATAATCCAAGCGACCGGCAAAGCCTGCCTTGTGTTCTTTCCAATCTGCTATCGGGTCGGCTCCGTCTGCTCTGGCACCTTTTAATATATAGTCCCACAATTTTTCCATGGCTTCGTCTTCCGATAAATCAGGGAAAACCAGTTTAGCCCATTCGGGGGACGGAGCGGCACTTCCACACCAACGCAGACCGTTGCTCATCATTATCTCCATATGATCTTTTAGGGCGGTGCGGCTAGCTATGGAAAAACGTCTAATCCTGTCCGGATCCACACCGGCAAGCAGGTTCGGGTTAGCGGATATTATGTGCAAATATACAGCCCCCCTATCGTTTTGATCTTTGAACTTATCGACACGCCACTTTGCAAACGTATCAAAAATTTCATCCGCTCCTCTCAAATAGCGGCTGCGAGCACTAAACTCACAACCCCACTCCATAACCACCTCCGATGCTCCCGCATCGTATGCACTCTCTGCTACCATACGCCCAAAACGAGCATTTTCTACATCGCAGCCAACTATTACTAACTGCCCTTTTTGCACATTACCACCAGAGTTTACAATTAACTTTGCATAGTTTTTTAATTTTTCTTCATTCATAACAAACATGATACATTCTCCTTTTGTCATTAAGACAGACATAGTGAAAGCCTATTTGTAAGGCTTATCCAAAACCATTATAAGCTAATACAAAAAAATTGTCAAAAATGGCAAAAGTGTGTCTTTTGTTTAAAACGAAACAATCTTATATGAAAAGTACTGTTTTTTATAGCCATTCAACTTAAAAAAATTGGACATTTTTAGGTTATTTTTAGGTTGAATGGCTATATTTTTTCGCAAAATTATATTGTGCTGTAGCGTATTCGCCAAAACAAATGCCTAGCTGTTCTTTGTATTCGCACCAGTTGCTCCACAAAAGACCGCACACGGCAATATAACTATAAATTTTGGTTCTAACAGAGGCAGGGCAGCCCTGTGTGAAATACGCCAATAGTAGCTGCTCTATCTGTTTGCGATTATACATAGAATATACTGCAAACATAGCTATATCTAAATGCTGGTCTTGCATAGCAGAATATTCCCAATCAATAATACGTACATCATTATTCTCCAAAAAAATAAAATTATCCGGTACGGCATCAATGTGAGTTAGCCCAAACTGTTTTGGGTATTGTGCTAGCTTTTGATTTAGCGAAAGCACCCGTGCTTTTGTTTGTGCATAATCTGCATATCGAGAGTCGGTGTTCCGGAGACTTTCGTAAAACTCTATTTTTTCAAAAGGGCAAAAGCTATGATCTACCACCAATTGGGTAGCATGAAATTTTTGCAATTTTATCATACAAGCAGTAACATCGGCAGGGTTTGTGGGGTTACAAACTCTTGCGTTGTCCCAAAACTCGGTTATTTTGTAGCCCGAAACAGGGTCAATATACACCACATGGTCAGATAAATTTAACGGCGCAATTTTTTGATAAACATCGCACTCTTTTTGACGGTTAATCAACTTGTGTGTACCCTCGCCGGGAATTCGCAAAATATACTTTTTGTTTGCATATACAAAGGTATATGAATGGTTGGTCATACCTTTTTTTATCGGACAAATGTGCATTATCTCGCTAGGGTTGCAACCAAAAACTTTCGATGAAATTTTACTTACGTTGTATATATCTTGCATCGCACCTTCTTCTTTCATATCCCTCCTTCTTTCATCAAGGCCGGAGGATTTGCTGTGATATATATTTATAGATATTGCTACCTGACCCACCAACAGGCAGACCAATAATGTCTGTCACTAGCTTTTGTCTAAGCGTTATCTGCTCTTGTGAGGGCTTGTTATTTACCAGATAGTTGCACAAGTCTTGTAATGTTAGTGGTTGCATTTCATGTAATATCAGTTTGTTTTTGTCTATATCTTCTGGATATAAAATATTTTGGATATCTTCGGGCGTTTTATCTGAAAATTCATTGGTTGCATCTGCAACCGTGTGGTTTTGCAGCAATACCGGCTTACCGGTTGCCAAATACAAGGAAATCAAGGAACTGGTATCTCCGTAATAGGCATCGGTTACAGCTATAGCACGGTGCAAATCTGCGGTGTCGTCAAAAATGCCATAATTGCCCTTTTTGTAACTTTCTGTTATCCTTATGTATTCACGCAACATAAGTTGTTTCGCGGCGTTTAGAGTTGCTTCTGTTAAAGGATGCGGTCGCCACCACAACACAATATCTTTACGGCGACCAAAGCTGCTTAGAGTATTACCCAATTTTTTTAGATACACATTAGGACCTTCTCGGAGAATATCCTCTAAAGATGTGTTGTACAAAATGGTAGGTTTGCCTTGTATCAATTGCTCCCAATTTGAAGGTAGCGAATAATCATGCTTGCTCGTGCTAAGCACTTTATCGTATTTTGGGTTACCAAGAGCTATAAATCTACTTTTGGGGACTTCATAGTTTTTATGAAATAAATTTGCGTATTTCAAGCGAACAGATTCTGACGACAAAATTATTTTATGTGCGAAAAGAAGCCCCCTCGCTTTTACAACATCATAATTATTGAGATCTTCTACAAAATATGGCACACATACCAACATATCGGTAAATTTGCACAACTTTTCTATGTAAAAATCAGGGTGTATTCTTGTAACAATATTACCTGCATCGTAAATGTTAAAAGTGAAAATTGCGTCTGGCTGCCGTGCTTCTATGTCGTAGCTTGTGTAATCGGTTAATTCGATGTTGTCAGGGTAATAGCCCACACTTTCGAACCGCATCTCCCCCGGCTCGCCATTGGGTTCGATCCGATAATACGGTACCGGTATCCAATAGGCATCACACAGTGGGTCGGCTTTTGCAGCCAAATAAATGCTTTCCAAAGAATCGCTCATGCTAGGTATATGGCTAATAAACGCTATTTCTATTCGGGTAGGCTTTAACTCTTGCTGTATACTATTTTTTATTATGGTCAAATGTTTATTCAAATGCTTCGTGTCGGCATTGCCGCTGTTAGCCTCAAAAAGTAGATTGCAGTAGTTTTCTAGCAACTCTACCGTTTTGCTACCTTTGTCTGTCATGTATTCGATAGAATCGCAAAGGGCAAGTGCGGCTTCTTGGCAATCGGCATACATTTTTTTGTTCTGTGCTTCTTCAATGGTTGCTACCAAGTCTAGTATTAATCGATATTGATATTTAAGCATTATATATTTTTCCTTTCTGCTTTTTGCATATCCGCAAGGGTATCTATTTCTTGCAAATCGTTACAACTTATCGGTCTTATTTTTAGGCAATATTCATGTTTATGGAGAAACATGGGTATATCGTCCCAATAGATATGGGTTATTGCTTGCTGCTTAAAAGTTTGGTGCAGATGTTTGGCTAGCTTTTCGCCGTCTTTAGTTGTCCAAAAGGAAATAGAAAACAACTGCCAACCGTTTTTACCACCGTTTCTGTTGCAAGACAAAACATAGCCGTTGCTGTCGGTCGTTTGTAGCCATTCTTTGGTTTCGTCTACCCACACACTGCAATAGCCTGAATCTTCAAAGCCGGGGTCAAGTATTTTTGGATTATTAATAATAAAATCGCTGTCGGCAATAATACAATTACCCAAATAATCTCTTGCGATATATAGCGAGGATATATTGTTACTCGTACTATAATAAGGATTAAACAGCAAGGTAATATTGACAGTGCAATACTTTTGGGGCAGATAACTAAACTGCCCGCTCAAATATCCCGTTACAATATAGATTTCTGCAATACCGTTGCTAATTAACGCCTCTAACAAGGACTCTATCATTATCTTGCCATTTACAGATATTAGTGGCTTCGGTGTGGTGCGTGTAACAGGCAAAAGCCTGTTGCCCTTACCCGCAGCCATAATAATAGCCTTTGTTGCTTTGTGCTTCATAAACGCGTCCCACCCCCGTTTTTCCATTTATGGTTGTATAACCTCTTGTATAACTTTACAACAAAACTTTAATTTTTTCAAAAAAAATATTTTTGTTCCGCATTCCTTTTCGGGGGGGGGGGGGG
>JGI24700J35501_10930578_pt1 | contig 16041 bp, 7 predicted proteins | sample TergutTh196P1_FD_35501 | JGI IMG/M metagenome (IMG submission 35501)
GGAAGACCCTTGCTCAAGACAGAAGAAAATGGAAAGAGTTGGTTGAGAAGGCCAAAACTCTATAAAGAGTTGTAGAGCCATATAAGAAGAAGAAGAGGAGAAGAAAATTAACCAAGGAAGGACAGAGGATTGGATGATAGTCATGAAAACAATGAATTCCAAAGGAATAGAAATTGGGAACTAAGTGAAGATGAAGCAATCACTTGATCATCTACAAGACTTCAGAGACCACCTGTAACAAGAAGTGATGATTTTTTATGGATGGCTACCAATAAGTAACAATTACGGTAGACACAGAGGTAGGTATCAGAAAGGACTTAAAATTCTCATGTATATCGATCCTTCACCATAATGTTCAAAGCCATAATAAGTTACTGAAGTTACCTATTTTATTACAATCAGACTTAAAAAACATATGTGTACATGTTTAATGTTTTACGGAACACTGATTAAAGGAGGAGCAAATAAGGGTATGAAATATTGATCACTTGAAATTAGTACGCAAATTCAGTAGATGTGGTAGTGAACGTTGAGATTCATGTATCTATGTAAGAAAATACTAAGAAATTGCAGAAGAAAACAAGCAAAATTATGAAGTATCATTAACAGTATTGGATTTGGGTTACTCAGATCACCAAGCGCAAATATAGCACATAAATGTCAATGAGCCATAAAGACGGCCAGTAAAGGTCAGGAAAAGACAGTTTATGGAGGATAGTATAGAAGAAATTAGTAGTATTTATGACAAAAAGAATCATGGCAAGAGACCTTTTTCAAACTCTCACATAAATACCACTTTTAATGTTTTTATGGATACAATCATTTAGTATTTTCATAGAGCATTTCCAATAAAAAAAATTTTATGTGAATGAACTTAATAGAAACAGATGGATTACACAAGGAATAAAGATTTACAATAAAAGACTGGGATTTTAAAATAGACTGAATAATACAAATCTTACATGGGAGCCACAAGACTATATCAACAGATATCAAGTAATGTACAAAACAGTAATAAAAGAAGCCAAAAAGAGAGAAAACAATACATATATATTGTAAGGGCAAAATATAAAACAAAAGCAATGTGGCGAATAATAAACAAAGAAGCTAGGAAATCCCTGCAATATAATAAAAAAACTGAATTGATTAATGGAACAGAAATAATATCAAACCCCCAAAATGTATTGGACATGTTGAAATCCTCTTGTGTACGCATCATAGGTGAACTTTTAAATCAAAATGGTTGTCATGTTAACGTTCAAATATCACAGCAATGAATAAACTTCTGTCCTAATAACATGTTCATTTTTCCAGTAATGGAAAATGAGGTAGAGTGTGTAACTAGAAGTTTAAAAGGCAAATTATCAGCAGGTTTCGTTGAAATTCCAGAATACTTAGTTAAACAGTGCACAGAAAACATTAAAAAACCTTTAGCTCATATTTACAAGGCTTGTTTTAAATCAGGTATTATTCCAGACAGGTTGAAAATATGTAAAGTAAAACTTCTTTATAAAAAGGGAGATATACATAATGTTCAGACTTATAGACCATTAAAAATATGGATATCACCTATAAATCAGAATTGAGATTCTCAGGCATCTGTACCACACAAAACCTAAAATGGGACCCCCATGTACAATCACTAAGTTGAAATTTGAGTAAAGAATCCCATATTATTAAATCATGAAAAGAAATCATGAGCCCTTATATGATTAGAAATATTTATTATACAAATTTTCAGTCAAGTCTAAGGTATAGTATAATTTTATTGGATAGAGATAATGAGAGTAAAAACAAACGGTCATTTGAATAATTAGGGGGGTTAGTAAATGCACGTTGTGTAGACATTTAAATATTACAATATACTCACACTGGTTTCTTTATATATATACACACTTGAAGTGATATGTTACATTAAAAAGTACAAAGACTCATTGGCGCAAAATTACATATTCATAATTATAACACGTGAAGAAAACTGGATTTACAAGTACAATTCTGCAATACAGTCCTCTTCAGGAAAAGCATGGTAAATATGGGTGTCAGACTGTACAAAAAGGTGCCAGATAATATATAAAAAAAGGACAACTTTAAATCTTTTAAAACAGAACTAAAATCCTTTCTCTTGCATCATGCTTTTTATTCAGCAGATAAGCTTATGTCATTCTGATTTTAGTGGACTGTAAAAGTATGACAGTTATATCCTTGGTCATCTTTATGTGTTTTAGCTGACGTTGATATTAGGACAGTGTATTATATTGGGGTATATTAATTATATATTGTGAGTTTTTAGAGTCTATATATGGATTGTAAACTGAGTTTGACATGTTAAATGTCACATATGTGACAACTTGGACTGAATAAATTGAAATGAATTGAATTGAATATAAAAATGTTCAATCGCATATTATTCTTCACCATCATGTTTCAGTCAACTCTATGACTATCAGCAGGGTGTCTCATAACAGGAATACAATTAATATGCAAATAATTATACAAACTGTATGATAAAACCACTTGCTGTTACACTTGATTTTCTACTGAGACTCAAGTGATCCCTTCTACTGTACACAACTTCACTTATCTAACAGGGTGTGAATCAACTATACACATCCAATAAACGACATAAAGACACCCTATTTTACTGAATTTTGACAATAATATAATTTGATATTTTATGGCCATAGGGAGTGCTATAGGAAACCAAGTGGTTTTAGCACACATTTTTGAACTATGACTGAATATTAATTGTATTCTTGTTTTAAAACACCCTGATGATGGTCACAAGAGTGACCAAAACATGTTGGTGAAGAAAAATAATATGTGATTGAACATAGTGATAAATGTGCATTTGTTAGTTTATCATATAAAAACAGTCGTTAATGCACACACATGGAACACATAACGTTCATGAACATAATTGTGAGTTATGCACATATAATATGCATTCATATTATTACTTCCGAAAATGTACAACTTCATTCGTTATCTCACCATTCTGATGTTGAATATTAATAATCTGCATGGATAATTATAAAGAAAGTGATATAGACACATAACGAAATACTGTGCTTGAATGAGTTAACACTTCAATCCACAGAAGATCACAGGTCCAAATATCACTTTGCAGACTGCCTATAATGACTGTTGTTTTCATGGTTTTCTTCACACTCTACAGGCAAAGGACAGGACAGCATAGCAAAATTAGACGCAAGAGATAAAAGCCCCACAAGTTGACACTATGAATGTGGGATATGGGAGACAAAGGGCCTCTAGGACATGTTTTTCTCCAAACACAGTAGAATTCCCATTTAAGATTCATCTAAGGGACAAGGTTTTATACCTCACATCAAGAAGCATCTTACAAACAGGCTGTGTCAAAAACAAACAAAAAAACTACTACCATGGTTAAAAACATCATATTTACTCTAAATTTAAACTTAATGAGGCTTTTCTTTATCAATTTTATGCATGAAAATACAACTTAAAAAACAAACTGAAATTGTGTTTCACTGCTTACAACATTCTACAGGTACATTCTTCTGTCAGCAAATATCCATGATCCAAGATCAGCCAACAACACTACCATGTAAGAAATGTGCCCATATGTAAATGGCTCCTGCTAGAGGCTCTCTGATCAATCAAACACATGATAACTCTAAAGAATCAACAGTACACTCATGCAATTGTAAACAAATTATTCTGACAACAATTCACTTCCAGTGAATATAAACATGGCATTATTTATGCAACTCAATCTCAAAACTTGAAAGCACAAACCCTCAATTCAGGCTCCAAAATAGTGTAAGTTCTGAATTTTCATGTCTTACGTTCAGAAAAACAAGACATGCAATGTACGTATAACGTAACATTGAGGCACATTCCTGCAACAGTTGTTGCAGAAGAAAAGCAGTAAGTATTACATATGATGAGGATGTGTGTTTGCAACCTTAGGTATCCAGCAAGAGATGTACATGCACCATACTGTCATATGTGGCCTCTCTGGCTCTACTATATTTTCCATATTATCTCATAAAGAGTACGATGTTTGAAAAAAGTTACTGAACATGAAATGTGTGTTTTGATTTTCCCTAAGACTTTTGTCTGAAACATTTCTCATTCTAAGAAGAACTGAGCAAGATATGATCAGAAACGTACACAAGTCGACACATAAAGTAACCATTATTTTTTATTTTAATGAAACTTGAAATTTAACAACAGATTTTCAAAAAATACTAAAATATAAAATTTCATGAAAATCCAACCAGTGAAAGCCAAGTTGTTCCAGGCAGACAGGCGGACAGACATGATGAAGCTAACAGTCACTTTTCGCACTTTTGCGAACATACCTAAAAACCTAAAATCAAAAAGCCTGATATTAAGATTCTATTGTACTTTGGTTTTTCTACGTGTACATCAATCATTTCACCAATGCATGTGGAATTTATGGATCACACAGTGATACTAAGACAGATTTTTCTCAAAGCACTAGAGTTTTCCCCTGGCAGTAACATTCTAAAGTGCTTCATAATCAGATTTCATTCATCCACCTTCAGTGATATATATCTTAGAAACTACCAGCACTGTTCAATAAAACTTCACCCACCCTTCTCACTCTCACTCACTCTCTCTCTCTCTGTCACACACACACACACACTCAAGGGCGCCTCTCCTCCCCACACACATGCGCGCGCACACTATGTAGTCTAAGCAGTAAATAGTTTTGTTTAATAAATGAAACATAAGCACATGCAAGTACACACCACTTATGTTGAATAAATTATAACAAAGATATGGACAGAAGAGAGCATGGCATAAAAGGAGTTCATGCATGACATCAACACATTTGCTTGTGTTGACAACAATGAAAGACAGATTTGGATCAAAATCAAATTTTGAAAACTTCAGGTTGTATAGCTGAATGTGCATTAATTAAACCGCGTTTCATGCCAGGAACTAATCAGCTGAAGATGTGGGAGCAAACTTTGTAAGCTTTGTGTGCTGGCAATAATGACACTTTATACATATATCTGTTTGGGATGTTTCAGAAGAAAAACTTCTGTATGAATTTAATACAAATCCAAATAACCATTCTATAAGAATTACTTCTCAGTAAGATCTAAATAGAAGTGATTCAGTTAAGTGTCTTTCTCTTCCTTCTGTTGCCTCAGGTAAATAATTATGGTTCACTGACTAACATATGAAACCCTGACCAAAGCAATACACAGACTTTCTGGTTACACCTGCAAATATTTCTCAGTATCCCTATAAACCTTCATCATTTTTAAGGAAATCAGTTACTACTACTCAACATTAAAAAAGGTAAAACGTGTCCAACACATGAAGGCATATAGGGGGAGCAGGGGCATAGCATCACTTATTCCTAATCTTTGTGCAATATACTCAGCAGTAACATATAGAAAAAGAAAGACTTACCTAATTCTTAACACAAAAATATAATGTGAAAACGACTAGATAAAACACTGGTCCACTTATTACTTCATACATACACATATGTGCAGGCTTACTTTGAATTGCTTATTTTATTTTTTAGTTACATTCCTGAACTTCCATTGTTGTATGCTATTGTAATGGTTCACCATTTGAATCATGACTAAGATGAGATTCAGTAACTGCTGCTTCAACTTGAGGTTTCTTCAAATCAGGTGAAGAATCTGAAACAAATAAATAACAGCAATCATGAGAAAGATAATGTAATGAGCATGAAAACAAACTTCATTTGCATGTCATCAACATCTATAAGACCGCTAACTGCATGCTTAAAAATCTGTCAAAGTTTCTCAAGAATGGAGCCCAAAAGACAAACTTTAGGTGTACACTTATATACTGTTACTTTGTAAACTAATAAAATGTGATCCCATAACTCAGACTGGACAAAAAACAAAAGGTAACCTATCAACAGCCGGCAAGACCACTAGGAGGAAGACCTAATGATGGACTGAGACAAATGTGGAAGTGGACTATCATACTAATTACGTGACAGCTGTATGAGCCTCATTCGTCATAGAGTCGCAGGTGTCGTGAATTTTAATAAATTTATTTCTGTTCGAATATGTATGTGTACATGTGCACATGTAGGGTGCAACAACACACTGCTTGTCCCACTGAAATGACAGTTGAGGAGACACTGTTAATGTTTCCAAGACCTGTGTTCACATGTGTAAAAACATGCATGAAAACAACCATACAAATTCATTTTATCAATTTAGGCAACACAGAATTTTTAAGACATGATGCATAATCTCTGTTTTATTTTCCATAAAATGCCATTTATTTCACAGTTTTATCTTTTTTCTGTTCAAATACTACTCAAGTTTTTCATACACCACAAGATAAAATTTAAATACCCACCCTGTTGGGATAAAAGGTGAAATATGCTCAGAAACCTATTTCTGAACTGAATGAAGAAGACTTGTGTAACAGTATGTATCCAGGAGGCAATGTTTCAAATCTTTGAGTGATTATTACACAGTTTCTCCAACACCAAGAGAGTACCTTGGCAGTATTGTACCATACATGCTCATTGTTATATCATAAGTAACCATTAGACAAGAGGTTGGGTGAGGGACAGAATAAATCATAACATGGTGGTGATGAAAAACTCCATCTACTGTTATTAAACCACAGCTATGTAGTCCATAGCCAATCACTTTCAAGACAACATATCCCAACTTTTCTAGAAATGCATACCCAATGGAATCAAATATTCTTGGATTATCAGGTATGTCTAACAGCAAGTGGCTTGAACATGCTGAAAAATATTCAAATTTTGAAAAAGAACTGTGACACAGTACAGAATGTATAAGCATGTAATATGAATACTCCACATTTAAATAAAGATGTTTCTTGCCCATTTTATACTCAGGCATGAAAAATACAAGTGCAGAAGGTATCTAATAAGAATCTCACCTTGACTAGAAGGCTTTGCTTGTGATGACAGTGGAGGCAGAATCCAGGGTGGCTTGTCAACAGTACTGATGAGTCGTAATGGAGGCAATGTATTCTTAGGACTAACAAACCCTGAGTCACTTAAGTGTTGTGAACCCATCTGACTTTTTGTGCCATCTGAATTTGTCCCATCTACTGACACCTGCTGTTTGAGCCTCACCTCATCCTCATGTGCTGACGTTTTTCTGCTGTGGACTTGGCTATTAAGTTCAACACATGATCGCTCTTCTGGTACAGATTTTTCTGCACCACTTAACTGGTGACAAAGTTCATCACCATCTGCCGTGTCAATGGTCCACTGCCTTATTGGTATTGGTGAAATTTCACCATCTAGTACTTGTAAACCATCATGACTTTGTGAACTAAAGGAGTTACTAGATATGTCTTTTATACTAATGACTTTATCTGGTTCGACAGATGGTTGAAAATCTCCTCCAATGCAACCAACAGGCAAACTTGTTTCAGCATTCATAGGTTGCGCCTTCATATTTGTTAGTTTCAGTTCACCAGTATGTAGCCTTTTCCTGTTCTTTGCACCTGCTGAATTGGTCTCATGCAATGACTCCTCAGAATAAGAATTTTCCAGCTTTTCTAAACTAGCACTGCGAGTACGAAGGCAAAAAAAATTTGATATATCAATAGACTTCTTCTTTTTTAGACTAACTTTAGATTCTCTAGGCCTACTAGACTCTTCCACAAAAGCTTGTTTTCTGAGAAACATTGGTCCCAATTTTCCTTGTTTCTCATTTTGATGCCTGCCTCTACATAAATCAGTCTCATCTAATGAATGCTGACAGTCGTAACTGGTTGGACTCAATGGAGCAGGAACTACCCGATTCATTCGATGTAACAAGGAATGTTTCTTCCGTTGAGCAATCTCTTGTTCGGGCTGATCTGTAATATGAACATAGGTAAAAATATAAATATACCTGTACATACACAACTGCACATGCTCCTTCCTTCCTGGCATTTATTTTTAACAAAAGCATTCCCATTTTCCCATTTGTTTTACAGTATATTACATAAATAAAATATTATTAAAAAGACAACCACCCACTTTGTTTGTGTTTTAAGAGCTCTAAGAAGGCAAAATATTAGACAAGTAAAATTCAATAAATCCTACCAAGAATTAATAAGTGACTTAATCGGAGCAATATTGTATCAGCTGCCTCAACCCATACCTCCTCACTGTTACAACTGTGACATCACAAAGCTCTTCCTCAGAACATTTCTGCAGATCCAACTACAGTGATACCAGCAGTTTCTCCAAATTTACAGGATATCTGTGAAATCCCTGTACATTCCTATCAAGTGCAGTATGTAATAAAAGATCCATGGTTACAGTTACATTATACTACACTGCCACGATCACTTTGACTACCTCTGACATCAGAAGTCTTGACACATGCAGGCAGTGACCCTTGATTCATTCTGGCTTTCAGAATGCCCTAACTTAAAGTGACTGGAACTGCTGTGGGTAAAACATCACTGAAGAAAGAAATCAGATGATTATGGAGTCATCAGCAGGGATCTGAGCATGTTAAGTGGAAAAAATGTTTAATGAAGGTGGTGAATATTATGATAAGACAAGGTGAGGACGTGTTCACTCATTTTTAAAGATATGCTAGCCGACCACAGTTTATTAAAATTTCTTCAGAGTGACATGAATTGAAAGAAAAATGTTTGCCATTATTGAGGAACTCTGGAACAAAGTCTCTTCTTAAAAACAACAGCTGTCAGACATTGTCCACCATGATTCATGCACTGATGGGCTCAGTTCATAATGCTTTCCATTATATGGACATGACAGGTTACAAGACGTTTTGTTTCTTCAAAATTCTTAGTTTGAGACTGAGTAATTCAGCAGAATGTGTCTGAAACACTCTGTTTTTTAAATAGACCCCATACAAAGAAATCACAAGTCAACATATCAGGTCAATGGACTGGCCAAGAAATGTAGCCATAAATGTTGTTACTTTTTAAAAACATCTCTACAGCAAACACACCACAGACATCCAACCACAGATCCATGTTTTTACTAAATGGCATCTCTAGCTGAACAAAAGAGCACACTTAGTTTCATGCTCTCCCTAGGGCCACCACAGACCTTTGTAAATCAAAACAACGAATGAAAGCTGCCCCACCCTGTATGATCAAGCATGCAAAATGTTTTCCTGTAACATTTCAAATCATGATAATGAAAGGCAAGCATCTGTAAAATTCCATGTAACAGGTCCAGTTGATGAAGATTAAATTTTCTGGCACATGATGCTGTATCATTGGGCATGTGGGAACCATACACCCAACAACACAGTATAACATCCCAACAGACTTGAATATTCAGTAGCACTGCTGTGAGAATCTCAAATGATAGTGTAAAGTCTGGCAAACCATCACTATTATCAGAAGGAAACTTAATATTTCAAAAATCACTAAGATAATGCTCACACCAAGATCTGTAAAATCAGTCCGCCAGTGACTGGCAGCATGTCTTTCTGTCACACCCAAAGGAGTAAGTGCCTTCCCACCCTTTCATCTAAAGAGTGTAGCATGCCCAGTTTTAAAAATGTTGTGTCCCCTTTCGAATATTAAAAGATGTAAAGAAATCCAGAAACCAAGCAATCCTATATGTAACATAGCATTGTAAAAACTCCTTATGAAATGACTAAAAGAAAAGACTGTTCCCAGTGGTAATCCCTATTTGTTCAAAATGGAGAGAAAGCTATTACCATCATAATCATCACCAATATATCTGTTTTGCGGGAAGAAGAAAAAATGTGTGGATGTTTGCATGCACATCACTACCATTTCTGAAGCACATAAAGGTAACTAACTATTAAGTCTTCATACCAAATGAATGTAAAGAAGGTGGAATTAGTCACTGAAGTTCGCCAGGGAATTAGCCATACCAGTGTCCCACATTTTCAACATTTCAGAGACCATTCCACCATCCATGAGCACAAAATGATGTGCAAAATGATGGATGGGTATATGAATGTTGACTGTATTTATACACACATACTGTTAGCTCATGCAGTTTGGCTTCCTTATCCAAGGGCAGATCAAAAGCAAAACAGTGGGTGCAACCAGATAATCCCCCATTCCTAACTGGGGCCCACATGAAGTTGTACTTGCAAAAATCTAGTGTTAGCACATGACCAAGGTAGAGACAGCCAGAAATGCAAGCAATAATGACGTGACTATCACTAAAGAAGATTTCAATGTGGCTATAATTTTATTTCAGAAGAGTTAAAGTAATTTACTTTATTACTTCAATGCATGAATTTATGAAAATGTGACTGTTAATGGTAAAATGATTCCTTTTTCTTTAATCATATGTTATATAATGAACTAAATACTGCCTAAGATAAATACAGTGCAGAACTGCTGTATTTGAACTTATTTTGATAAGCCCTACATTTAACAAAACAAAAAAAAAAATCACTGAAACTTACCTTTGATAATCTCTGTAGCACTGTGGTTAGGACCTGACTTTACAGAAGTTTCTAAAGGGTTCTTCTCACCAGCACCAGATCGCAAACTATCCCTGCTCCCTGCACTTGCAATTAATTCCACTTCATTGCCATCAATGTCCACATATCTCTTTGAATCCCTAGTCAGTTTACTACTGTCTGAATCATCCAGCTGATTTTGTGTATCTTCATTACTGGGCTGTATTCTCCTTGGAGATTCTTTCACCAAAATTACTCTGCTATCCAGTACTGGTTCCACTATAGGAGCTGATGACCTCCTCATGTCTTCCTGTACCATTAAGGAAATAGTATATAGGCCAGGGCTAACACACGCTATCTTGAAAATAAAAACATCTCATAATTTAAAGCTTATAATCTTACAAGAGCAGACAAATCCCATTAGAGTAACAGAGGAAAGTAACTCAAGTAGAAAGACTTGTGACTTGTGTTTGAGAGGCTTCTCTTGTATTTGACAGGCTTGTGACTAGTATTCAAGAGTGTTGTGACTTGTACTTGACAGGGTTGTGTCTTGTATTTGAGAGGCCTGTGACCTGTATTCCAGAGCAAATATATAGAAAAATCTGTCAATCACAATTCAGGAGTTTTTTTTATTAGTATATGGGGGTTTTGGTCCAATGGGACCACCTTCAGGTAATACATAATATTGGACATATGTATTACCCAAAGATGGTCCCATTGAACCAAAATAAGTTGTAATAATCACCATATACTAATAACAAAAACCTCTGAGTTGTGATTAACAGATGTTTATATATATTTGTTATTATAATCATAATGGTATGAACCAATTAAAGATTGTATTCAAGAGGTGATATGTTCATATCTCAGCTAGGACACCAACTATTTAGACTGAAATTTTTCATGGTTTTTCTGTTATTCCAGGAAAATTCAGGAACAGTACAACATATTAGGCCACTACCACTCCCCTCAGTATCCCTTCCAATTCATTATTCACTAATCACCCTATCATTCAAAGCTGTAGAGTGTCAGATACTGACAGACCTACAGCATCCTTAACAGATAAAATGAGACAATTTTGTCCCATTAAATGTACACCCATTTTGTCCACAAGGGAAAACACTGTCCTACAGTGGGCATTTGAACTGACCAGACATCCAGCTGCAGCCAAAATCTGGCATTTAAAAAGCTGCACACAAAAGGTTAAATACACCATTCACTTTGTAAATAAAGTTGCCCTCTATGTTTCTGCTCCTGCAGTTAATTGGGTATTAGTAACATGAAAACATGGCTACAGTCATGCATAAAAAGGACGGTTTTTAGCAATACAGAAAAAGTTAAAGTGATATGACAAATAGAAAATGCATAAAAGAGAGATGATGTGTCATGAATTTGGTCTCGTAAATTCTACGATCCAAATGATTGGTTAAAACAGAACCAAAATTATTAGTGTTTGCAAGGAACAGATCAAGAAAAAAGTGATTTAAAAACCTGAATGAAGTGACGTCAATGAGATGCAACATAGAATTGATGACAATGCACCAATGAGCAGTCCTATTCTCATGATAATTTTTTCTTCCTAAATTGTAATTTTCAGTTAATGTATTTTTACTGTAAATCTGTATATAAATTTACAATTACAGAAGAGTAATTTTTATTATTTCTAGATTTTAATTTTAATTTAAATTTCAAATATATCATAGTGTTAACATTAAGTAACGTTATAACATCACAATTTATTCGGTCCCTTCAATGACATTATAACTGATTTTGATTGTACTATAAAACATCATATGCAATGAAAGGATAGGGCCCAACTAATCAGCTCTTTACAACTCAACGTTACATGAAAAATCCCACTGAAACTACTTGCTCACTTGAAAAGTTTTTTTTGTGTGATTCTGATATATTTCTCCCTATACCCTTCAAATGCTTTAGAGCACACACTTTCTGGTATAGATGAACACATCCCATTATCAGTGTTCATTCCAACAATACAGTCTGTTCCTACAAGAAACAGGATTATAGTAAGGGAGTTCCCAAAACAAAAAATATAAATGTTAATATTTTCCGTATTTTCCATACATTAGACAATTATTAGTATGTCCAACAAACTGACTATAAGTGTACTCTGTTGGATTCATTAGTAATATAATATATACCTTTAAAAACCCTGTTATTTTCATCTGATTTGGCTTAATTTGGTACCAATGCCACAACCCATCTACATGCATTTATAAGTCACATTCTCATCCCTTGCAATATACAAGAGTCAGGTTGAAGGATGTTCTAATTGTCATAAAGGTCTGAGATTAAAGGCCAAGATGAAGCTACATGAAAATCATATTTAACTGTCAGCTTCAACACAAGCTCTACCAAGTATTTCCTACATACGCAACATGAACTTTCACAAACAGTATTTTCCTCCTAAAAATTTAATATGGTTAGAATGATCATAAATGGATGACACATGTTTGGACATAATATGTTACAAACTTTATGGTAGGAAACAAATATTCAGCCCCATTAATGCCAAAGCCCGATGACTGGTAGACAGTTTCATCCACCTACCACCCACATAATCAATTTCCCTGATAATTTTTATGTATAACTGTCTTATATGCAATTTTATTGCTATGTGTTCGAAAATAAACTGATATGGTCCACGTTCAAAATGTATTAAGAAAGCAACTGGGTGGAGAACATAGGAGGTCCTTCACAACCACCAAAATTTCAACACAAGAAATGGCACACTGGACTCTTCAAGCAAGTAGGTATTGAAAAATGATCATTTACAGACTAGCTGTTTCAAAATTTTTGTGCATTATTACAGTTATGAAATAAACATTTTATGAGATAAGCACTATGTATTTAATATTTATATAAAACGCATGACACATCACTAATGCAGAGATAAGCCTGCTTTCAATTTAGGTCATCTCCTCACACGCCATCAATCAGTCAGAACTGTTTTACAGCAGTTTCATAACAATCTAAAATTAAACTAAAACCTTCCTAGACCAAACAGAAAACTCACCATTATATCAGCAAGTGGCTTGAAAGGGTCTGCCTCAACAACATCACTATCACCACCATCATCCACTTCTCCATTGCAAATTCCATTTGCTCTAATACCATCTGCCACACCTTCATCCCTTTCCTCCCTCGTTTTGCGTATTCTCTCAAGACGTTCCTTCTTCTCTTGTTCTTCCTGTTTCCTTTGCACAGCCACATCTCTTTCCACTCTACTGTTCAGATTGCTGTAATCTCTAATTATGCAGTTCATCAACCACCTAAATGTATACACACACACACAGAATAGTGTAGTACCAACACAGGTAACCCCAATAATAACATCATCAGAGAATTACAAACTTGTGGTCATTTCTAGAGTTGCTGCACAAAAGAAAGAAAGAAGATGCAGTGTACAATTAATTGAAATGTTACAGTACAGGTAAGGATGGCTGTCACAAACATTCCAGTGTATACACACTACTCACCTAAAACCATTTTGAATGGCTAGATCCTGTTTCCTATGGTATTTTTTTACTGCTGCAGCTGAACACATCTCCACTAGGGTGGGACAACGATACTGATTCACCACAGTCTCAACATTGAGCTGTTCCACAATATCCACTTCATCTAGGGCACCTTCACAGTCCTGTTTATTTGCTAAACTGCAAAAACATAAGTGAAAGAAATAAGTGAAAAACCACGATGCACTGCAAGTGGCATGTTAATTTTAATACCTTAAAAATTACAAGTCACAATGATTTTGTTTGGTCAGGTAACTACAAATAAAATCCAAATTCAATGACCAACTGAAAAATTTATGTCAAGACATCAGAGTTTCAGCCAAAATCTACTAGTTGCTCTGGAAAATCTATTCTCTGCAGGTCAGACAGTATATGCTATTCAGGTATTTTGGTACTTACACACATTACCAATATGTAGTACAAATTCACCTGTCATGAATGAACAATTTTGTTTCTGAAAGCATAGCTAAAGTTACGTCTACTAACCTAAAAAGTCAATGAGTTGCGTCAGACATAGTTCCTCTTACATAATACATTTTTTTTCATACAGTGCTACCTCCCACAGTCTTTTCCTCTGGTCAACAAGCAACTGTACCAGTGTTTTTATAACACAAACAGCAATCTAGGGGCTTACTATTCTTTTATATATTCATAATTGATCCACATCTATCATTAACCTTTTAAAACCTAGTGGTTACTATATGTATCACTAGTCTTTACGTTCAAAAATTTTACATTCTTCCCACAGAATATTTATATCTTTTGTATGTGTCTCAGGAAAAACATCAAAGTTTCCCCTCTACAACCCTCAACGACCAGCTTTTTTAACCGAGGAGGCAAGTGTTTACTGCGGTAGGACCTGGGCCTTTAAATAAAATGGGCTATGTTTCGTCCTTAAATGGTTAAATAACACCAGTCAAGAGAACATATGATGCTTGTTCAAATAGCACCTAGTCAGGGACTGTTGTGGGAAAAGTAGCTGAGGCCATTAAAAACAGTCCCCATGAGTGCTGAGGCAGGTAGCACTGGCCAATGCATCCTTTCTGTTAAGATCTCTTTGGGGTGTTGGTGGACCCAATGCTCCACCACGGCACCAAGGAACTAAACTACATCCAAGAAATCTGCATTTAAATGCATCAAACAGTTGCTGCTTGGTCTAACAAACCCAATCTCTTGCACACTGACAGGTATCATGCCATGCATGCCATAACATAATCACTTATTACTGACCACATTCCCTGTTCCATGGGTTGCCACTGTTATGAAAGATGCCCTAGATTTTAATTACATTAACATGTGCCCATCTTTTTTCTTTTATTCACTGCCACAAATAACACAACTGAGAGCCCAAAATAGTTAATTTTAACATAACAAACAAGTATATATGTTTCTGACCTTCCTTCATCAATTTAAATTCGTATGTCTAAGCCACCTATTTCCTAGACAAGTATTCTGATGCAATGTGACATAATTTTCCCAAAGAATTATACCCATTCTATTTAAAGATGACTTGATATTTAGTATACACTTTAAAATAACTTCAGAAGAATAGTTTTATACCATTATCAAAGATCAAGAAATATTCCAAGGTATGTAAGATTAAACTTGAGAAACCACATGTTCTGCCTGATGATCATTTTCCTTTGCACTGCATTTTCATATTCTTGCTGTTTACAACTCCCAATTATGTGAGTGCACCACTATCTGAAATGTCCTTCAGCTCTTAACACGAACATTTTTTTTTATGATGACTACATAAATATGTCTTCCCCAACACAGATCTGCATAATTATAATCCTATGTCTCCATATGTTACCTCTTTTGAGAAATGAGTTACCATCAACATGATCTTCAGAAATGATACACAAAGCTAATTAAAATTGTAATTGTAATTGTAATTTATTTGCGGTCCATAACTCCAAGTTAGGATACAGTCCTGTGGATATAGACTTTGTCACATACATGCCATCTAACATAATATATGCAAAATATATACATAGAGTCAGAATAATCTAAGCTGTAGTATAAATACTGTAATAGAATCCTTAAAACCTAATGTCAGTTCACTTTTCAATGTTCAATGG
>JGI24700J35501_10930577_pt1 | contig 16037 bp, 10 predicted proteins | sample TergutTh196P1_FD_35501 | JGI IMG/M metagenome (IMG submission 35501)
CAGCTGTAAAAGAGGGTTGGTCTCACAAGGGATCTGCTCGGAAATTAGTTTCCCTTCTTTGTGGAAGGAATGTATGAAGTAAAGTTCGTGTGGGATTGGTAGGGAGGGGGTGCTGAGAGGCTTGAGAAGTTGCATGGTAGTGTTTATGGGTCCGTATTCATGTCTGTTTTGGAGGATATGTAAGGCATATGCTGATGATGGGCGTAAAGATGCCCAAAACATTTTGAGGAACTACTGATTACCAATAAAATCATTAATTGTTGCATCTAGTTGGTCTCATCTTTATTTACTAATCAAAGATACACGATCATTCAAATATAAAACACAATATATTGCTCACAATTTGTACTTTTTTCTATACCTCATTTTTCCATGTAGTGTCCTTCTAGTCCAAAACAATTCCAAGAGTGCTGCACAAGTGTTTCAAACCTGTCTGTGAAAGAATCTTTAGGCCATTTACAAAACCATTTCTGCATCACAGCTTGAACTTCTTCACTACATGTGAAATTTCAAACAAAACCTACTGCCGCACCCACTGAGCACACACTGCTTTGTAACTCAAACCTGTAATAATCTCAACACTAGCTAAACTAATGTTTAACTTTTCCACTATCTCTCTGAGAAATTTGTAAATCTTCTCAAATAAGTATGCTGATTTTTTGCCTGTTCAAATCATGAGCTACACAGGCTGTTCACTGGCCTTCCAGCCCAAGACTAGTCATCTGGGTCCAAATTTCTGCCATTTTCCCTTACTTTCTCAACAGTATTTATAAAAACAGTATCTGCACCACAGAAAGACAATTAATTGCCAGTAAATTTCAATGGGAGTTTCACTATGTGGATCAAGAACTTGACAACAGCTCAGTTTTATGTGCTCTGACACAGCTGAGAATGAGTCATCCATTCTGAACTGAGTGCTGTGCAAACCACTATGTTTACCAAGCCATACCAAACGGCAAACTGAGACTCAAGGAACAATGAATGAGGCTGGACAAGTACCGCTTCAACATCACACTGCCTGCATGAGATACTTGCACAGAGACATTGCTCCCAACACCCTACATATATTTGGGACCGTCTCTCTTGCAAAATACTGATTTCCTGCTTGCAGCTTCCATTTCCACCCTCAAAATAACACAACCTAATGTTAAAGGTACTGAGTCTGCAAAGGTTACGATTCTGTAGTTCTGCCTTAATCATAACTACCATCAGACTTTGTACTGAACAACCAAGAAGAATAACTATAACATTCAGCAGTGACCTCAGTTCCTCCTGCATGACATGCTGTTTGAAGAGTCCAAAAATGTTTCAATATTCAGCAATTAGTTTCACTGTGAAAACACAGGACAACCCGTATATACAGTCAGCATATTATCCAACAAATAAACTTCGTAACACAACACACAACATAAATAAACGCCTATGTGTTTCAGCACCTAGGTGCCGTCATCAGGGAGTTCTGACAACTGAGGTGTAAAAGCCAACCTGCCAATATACGAGGGTTATCCAGAAAGTAAGTTCCAATGGGCTATTAAAAAAAACAAGAAAATATTACAAACCATGTATATTGCCATTGGATGTACAAACCGTACACTACTTTTCGACATAGTTTCCACCATTGTTGAGGCACTTGTCATAGCGTTGCACCAGTTTTTGTATCCCTTCATTGCAGAATGATGCCGCCAGTGATGCAAAACACATGGTAACAGCTTCCTTGACCTCGTTGTCTTCGTGGAACCGCCGGCCAACAAGGAAGGATTTAAGATGCAGGAACAAATGAAAATCACTTGGCGCTAAGTCTGGGCTGTAGGGGGATAACCAAACTGTTCCCAGTCAAATGTCGTGATGAGATTTTGCGTTGCGGCGGCAGTGTGTGGGCGGGCATTGTCATGAATCATCACAACATCCTGGCTAAGAATGCCACGTCGCTTATTCTGGATCACTCAATGCAATTTTTTAAGTGTGTCGCAACAGACACCTTCGTTGATTGTGGAGCCTTGAGGCAAGAAGTCCACAAGCAGAACACCGTTTCTGTCCCAAAACACTGTGCACATGATCTTCCGAGTTCAAGTGGTCTGCTTGAATTTCATCTTTGTTGGTGATGAAGTGTGCCTCCACTCCATTGGCTGCTGCTTCGATTCTGGGGTTGCGTGCGACACCCATGTCTCGTCCCCTGTGACTACACGGCCCAAGAAGTTGTCGCCTTCCTCACTGTATCGTGTCAGAAAGTCCAACGCACTGGCCAGCCGTTTCAATTTGTGTTCTTCTGTAAGCATCTTCAGCGCCCAGCATGCACACAATTTCCGAAACTTAAGTTTATCAGACACAATTTTGTGAAGAAGTGACCGTGAAATCTGAGGAAAATGCAGGGAAAGTGACATAATGGTGAATCATCTGTTCTCTCTAATCTTCTCTTCAACAGCACACACCAAATCTTCATTCACCACAGACGGTCATCCACTCCGCGGATCATCACGAACATTTTTGCGTCCTTCATTAAACAGTCACATCCACCTCCATACCACTGAACTACTCATGGCATGTTCTCCATACATGTCACAAAGTTGACAATGAAATTCAGCCGGTTTCATGTTCTTCGCATTCAAGAAATGGATTACAGACTGCATTTCACACGCAGCGGAATTCTCTATTTCCTTAAACATTATAAACATACAGCACGATGCGTAAACACTGTTCGAATGTCTGTAAACTGCGCCCGTGCCTTGCCACAGAATCAACAAACTCGGCATGCATGCGCACCATCGTGACCGCAGTGCTGCAGTGGCAATATTCGCAAATGGAACTTATTTTCTGGATAACCCACGTGTAAGTTTTACTCATTCTTGTAAATACAATTAAACACTTGTTCAGGTATAGGACAAATTTTGTGTAATAATTTCTGTAGAATTCTGAATTCTTATGTTGGTAGCAACTGCAATCGTCTATGTGACACAGTCCATGTCACTGCTCACTCAGAGTCACACGGTACTGGCTTAGTGTTGCGTGGAAAACATAGGACCACAGCATCATCCTTTGTTTAGTAGTTGGTTCCAAGGGGGAATTAAGACAAGCAGGACACATCGCCATGTTGCTCACACGCATAACAAAGGGTTATGTGTTTTTAGGCAATTCTATGTAACAAGTTAATTGTGAATAGTTCAAACGAGGACTCTGTGTCATCTAGACGTGTTAAGGCTGCATAAGGCAGTAATTGTTAAGGAGTTCCACAAAGGGGCTCAGACAAGTAACATGTTAGCAGTGTTCGTAATAATTCAACCACAAGGGTTTATTATTACAATAATTACAAGAATTCAAACTAATATTTCAAGTGATTGTGAATTATTTCATAAGGAACTATATAAACATGCAAGTTGTGTTGTACAAATTCCACAGAGGATACAATTGTGTATTGTGTGCAAAACATAAGTGAAGTGCATATAACAGTGTCATTTGAGACAGTTAGGAATGAAGTGCTACCTACTAAACAGTGACAAAATTCAGAGAATTATAAGGCAATCAAATGACAATTATTGTTTCAAATAATATTCAAGACAGTGAATTTAATTGTGCAACCACAATAATCAGAATTAGTCTTAACAGTATTTTGAAATTAAAGTAGATCTTGTTTTTTAAATCAGCATTTATAAAGGTGGCAAGGACAACATAACCTTTCCACCATCCAGTGTGTCTCCTGTGCCAGAGCAGGCTACGACACACTTGATCGTTAAAATACATTAAATTTATAGTAATGATGATTTACAGTATCCCTATGAGTTATAATACATTAATCACAAGCTGCCTTGGTTGTAATCCTCAGTTACAAAGTTCTAGAGTTATATATTTATACACTAACCACAAGCCACCATTTTCTTTGTTGTGCTTATGTATATGGGTGGTGTACATAAGCAACAACTGTGATTCATATGACCTAAAATGATCTCGTCCAGATATGCCGTGCTATGTGCATATTAATGGGTAGTGTAGCGTACTACATTACACTGCCTAGTACATGGTAAAGCATGAAAATTTAAAACTTGTACTGTAAAGTGTTTACTTACCAACAGCAATATCTGACAGAAGTATCTCCACAATATCTGAGCAAGAAACGTCAGTACTATAAGCATCATCTCCCTTCTCAGGCCATGCTTCCCGTGGTCTAATATCACTGTAACCTATGCTGCCTTGGTGTTGAGATCTCATAATTGCTGGGTCAGATGGTGTAATATAGAAACATAACTCCTTCTGCTCAAAACAAAACGCACACACTAAGTACATCTCTCATGTAAACTACATATCAAGTGTCATTCACTTTACATTTTAGTAATCAATTAATGAAACCAAAAATAAAAACTGCATTAACAACAAAAACAAATCACTACAGGAGAAATTACTCACTTCACTTGTAACGTTCTGTTAAAAACAAACCATATACATTTCAATAAGAGTAATAAATCTGAAAGCTGAAGATTCAAGTCTTCTGCAATTTTACACTGTCTCTCTACACAAAGTCATCAACATTTACAAGGATCCAACCACCTTCATCTTCAGGGTTAAAGAGTCTGAGAAGAGTTGGTCTGTTTGACCTTGGAGAAGCACCACAATCCTTCAAAACATCAGAACTATTTGCCCAACAACACAGTATAACATTCCAGACCAGATGCATCTTCAACAAACTGTCAGAACATCAATCTCAACGGTCTGACAGCATTAATACTGCTCAACAACACTTTACCTAATACGTCTTCACATACTTCAAAAACCTAAGAAATTTAAGGCTTTCTGTACTTGCTATGCATCCACATCAACATTCAAAACCTTTGCCCCATATATTGTCATCACTGCTGCCATCGCCATCACTGCCTCCACCAACATCACCGTCTGTTACAAATTTATATGGCTAACACCCAACACGTTTCATCACTTTTAGTCACCAGGAGAAGTGTTAAGCCTATATAAAGGTAAAATCTTTGTGCATACCACTAAAGTACATGGGATAGCAGAGGTACAGCTCCACTCATCCTAAACCACAGCACCAGATGGCAGCCAGTGGTCAGCTTCACCACCCAGCCTTGTTTACCCCCATCACCACTGAGTACAAAGCCAAGTGACCCATAGAACCAGTCCACATGCTGGCAGAAGAGCAAAATCTCATGCCCCTGCCAGTAGTCAAAACATGACTCATTCAGTCTCCAGCCAGTGGTGCAGTGAATATGCAGCCTGTGCCATGCAAGCTAACTTCAAATACGCTACCTTCTATAAAATTCAGCAGAATGTTTTCTGCTATAATAAACATTACATTCCTGTACTCAGTACAATCCAGTCACACAATACATAATGTATACCGTATATCACAACATTTACCAGTCCTTATTCCCTTATGTCAAGACGACTAATCCACTTATCTAGAGAATGAACAGGGTAGGTTACAAGACTGTCAAAAATACAAACACATTCAGCATTATCACACATGTTCTACATGCTGGCACATCATTACAGCACATCATAATGCCACAACCCAGCACATCATATCAATTCCTAACACAGGAAAACTGAACCATGAGAACAGAGAATTGTCTTCAGGGACATGACACTGCACTGCTAGATTAGTGGTTCCCAACATTTTGACAGAACACACTGCCTTCACATTCAAGGTTCAAGGAGTACCCATACAATTCTTGGACTGCATGGCCCTTAACAGTGATGGCACTGTAGTCCTACAAACCATGGAGCACGACTAACCCACTGACATAGTGCCACATCCTAGTAGGCTTGAATGCCCTCAAACTCTGCTTTGAGAACCTAAAATCTTGCAGAGAATTAATTACACATGTTCTTCATTACATATGAGCAACAGTGAGATCCATTAATAGAACCCTTTGAGGCAGCATTTGCCACCAACAAATTTTCAGTGACAAAAGAGTCAATGAATGCCACCCAGAGTCACATTATAGTTTCCCTGGTAGCTGGCAGGACCTTCAGTGGCCAGATGTGTGGCACAGTCTTCAGCAGCCAGATTCGAGGCAGGACTTTCAGCAACCAGATTCTAGGCTGGACCTTCAGCAGCCAGATTCTAGGCTGGACCTTCAGTGACCAGATTTGAGGCAGGACTTTCAGTGGCCTGATTCTAGGCACAATCTTCAGTGACCAGACTCTAGGCAGGGCCTTCAGCAGCCAGATTCTACGCAGGACATTCAGTGACCACATTCTACACACAACCTTCAACAGCCAGATTCTAGGCAGGACCTTCAGTGACCAGATTCTAAGCAGGACCTTCAGCAGTCAGATTCTGGCAGGACCTTTAGCGACCAGACTCTCGGCATTATTAAGTAATTCATATGGAGAAAATATACTCTTCTACACTGTTTGCTTTATGTTGTGATTTTCAGGAATATATCCCCAACGTTAAATAATACATGCTGTACAGATTAAGTCTAATCTGCATTATATTCTTATATTAAATTCTACAACACACCTTCAACTGTCTGGATATATTCCATACTGCCACAAGACCATGCTGTGTCGCTGTAGCAACCAGCTCAGGTACAGATGACGTTCCAATGCATGCTACTTCCTCACCCTGATCTCCAAACACAGTGGCAGGGGATGCGGCATAAGTCACTGACAGAGGAACATTCTGAGTGTACTCACCCTTCACAAAAGGGCAAGAGGGAGAGTGCCGCTCATGCTCTGACCTGTGTGATAAAGACATGGTACAGAAACAGCAGCATCACAAGTATCAATACTGCGTCTACAAAAACATTTTGAGGTTGCCATACAACTTACTGTGATAAAATGCTCACATAATGACTTGTACTTACATTTACATCTAGCACAATTTCTTACTGACTTGTAACAAAGTGTCCGCAAGTTACAACAGTTTAACATATTTCAAATACAGAAGTCTCAAAGTATGTAACTATGTGGGAGGGAGAAAACCATCACAAACATTATATTCCATTTTCAAAACTTAAAATGCCTACTTGGTTCCAAGAACTTATGAAATACCACTAACAAAAATACAAAATAAGTCCAAAATGCAAAAGAAGAATGGCAGTATGTTTCTATAACATATAAACACACTTTGGAAGCATAAAATATGTCACACGAATGTCGGGGAGCCAAATTCCATAAAGAACAACGGTGATCAACCTCACTTAATGAAAGACAGAGACTGACTGAACTGAGAGTGATCTGCACAATACCAGTAGAGGTGCTGCAGCTGTTTCACCAGCCACGTGGCCTCATTCATTGGATTCATCCAAACCAGTCAAAAATGGTCAATACAATGGTATTAAAAATAAGTGTTCACAAACAATGAAAGTACCAAATATCAAGCCTCGTAACTTCTGGACTCTTCTGTACAAACTACCGAATTCCCAGATACATGAATGGAATCAGCCAGAAGCAGATAGATACTCAACACTTTATTTAAAAAGTTCTGAAACTGCAGTAAACTTTGTCCTTGCCTCAGTGACTGTTCAATGGCTTATACTACTTATAATGTCGCATAATGTTCAGGATTATAAAACATGATACTGAATACCCACAAGGTTGTAAAAAAAAAGTAAATTTTTCTCTCGGAACACCTTGACAAAGAGAATAAATTCTGTGTCCAGTGCATGACTGATCGGACTTGAATATAATGGATCTGCAAAATGGATCACATGTGAATTACACACATGGAAAATGAAACCTACACAAACAGAATCCAAGTAAACAATTTACACTAACTCTGTCAAGATATTAATTCCCTCAGTTTTTCATTAAATTTATTACTTAGTTTGTCTGCATCAACATCAACCATTTTAATTTTCATAAACACTCCTACTGCAAGCCATGCAGACTATCCCTCACACACTCAAAACTGCTATGTTCTTGCTTTCACGCTTTGTGACAAACTACTCTCACCAACGATTGCCATACTGTGGTCACCATTACTACTGCCAAGCTTAAGAACTGAGAGGATAATAAGGGCAGAAAACATAATTTGAAGTAAAACATATCCTGCATATACTTAACAATACTCACTAAGAACTTTTCATTTTATTTCTGACCACACATCAATTAATTGTAAAATGTTTCATTAATTTTATGAGAATTACTGTTTCATTAAGACACAGTACTTGCAGTCAAGTCACCATATACTGATGTGCATTAGTATAAGCAGCATTTAACGTGCAACAGGGCAGCATGCCACAGTACACTGCTTAATGCCAGATTTTTACCATTCAATATACAAAGCCCTAATGTCACTTACCATGGCTCATCTGTTGGCTCCCAGCAAACGAGGCACACGTTACAAGTGAAACACATGGCACGATCATCCCCTGTTGAATTGGGCTGATGGTAAAACCCTGCCTGTGCCATCTGATCTGGCAAAGCCCACCTGAAACAAGTGAAATTTCTTGTCTCACTAGAGTTTATCTGAGGATGCTGGTCTGCTGGGATGTGATGCTCTGTCACTGGGTGAATGAATGTGGTGCCTTCATCTTTTGGGGTCAAGAACTGCCTGACCTTTGAAGACAGGCACTATGCGTTAACCAAACGTTGCATGCAAATGCTTAAAAAGACACTATCAACCTTAATAGATAACAACACTCACAAAACTATTTCATGCATTTCAGGAACTATCAGTTCCAATAATTCTCTCCTCAGCCCTTACAGCCACCTTTATTATACACCATACTGCATAACAACAGTTAGAATTCACAGACTAAAAGCAGTTATGGTCATAAATCAATTCCAACTCTAAGGGACGGGGGCAAGGTGGTACTATATAATTTCTACATTGCATGCATATCTCTCCCAGGATCAGCCAACAACTAACTCCACGCAGCATAGACTCTCTTCTGAAGCAAACAGCAGCTCAGTCAGCCAAGAAATCCCCAGAGTTTTACAGAACCCACATGTTCATCATCATATGCACAAGCCCATCATTGGTCCCTATCCTGAGCCAGATTAGTCCCATCCACATGCTGATAAGTCCTTAGCCCGACCTACTTCCCGATGTATTTTGTTTGATGGTTAGAATATTCCGTTTGATGTTAGTCTTGTTATACGTATAAATAGTACTAATATTCCTCCATTTATGATTATAAATAGCATATATTAAACTCAAAATCTTCTGTTGCTGTAGCTTGTTTCATTCCTGGTCAGGCTAAGGACTTATCAGCACCCCTGTATTTCTTGAAGATTTAAAACAATATTCATTGAAATATAACACATCTCTGGATAAGACATGTATCCAAATCTAACATAATAAATTCAAAAGAACCATATTTTTTAAATGAAACTAATATTAACAACTTATAAAATATACTCATATGGACAGCCAGCACCATAAATCTACGCAGGCATATGTTATGACTAACAAAAACTGTAACTGCATAAATGTAACAAAAGGGTCAGTTATAGTTTTACTGCTGTTTTGCTAATGTTTTAAGTGAAACTGATCTCATTAGCACTTTCCCAAACTAGCCACTGCGTTTAAAATTCCAACCCTTTAAAACTTCAAGTGAAAAGATCTGTTGGTATTCAGTCCAAGGTGCACTTTATCCATTCGCACAATTGTTGAATGTCTGGTTGTTTACTTTTCCTTTAGGAGTCAAGAAGCAGTCCTGAGATGCCATTCACTCTACAGGTGCATAAGAGCAACTCAAACAGGTAGTTAATGCATCTGTCTAATGTTTGTAGCACAAATTGCATTCTACTTGGTCTTGAGACCTGGTTGGTTTCATTACTATTTTTTACAGGGGTAATCCCAAAGACAATGCACACCATGCATGCATTTCTCACTCCATACACCTGTGCAGTTAATGTTACTCTGGTTGGTAGTCAGAACCTTGCTCTCCTCATTGATATACTTGAAATGAAGCAGGTCATTTACTCTCTGTGTAGAACCATTTAAAACAGATGATAAAATTGCATCAGGTCAGATGACAATACTGGATCAAGCATCACTCATCAAATTTGCAACTCTACATTGTCAAAGACCACAGAAATTTATGAAATGTTGCAAGAAGTGTACGAGGACTCAACAATACATCACTACACAATTTTGCATTGGTCCCAAAGGTTTTGTCAAGGTCAGAACAATACTGAAGACAAGACACAATGTGGTAAGCTGAGAACTTATAGAGAAAACATATCAGCAGCCATTATGGCTACCATACTGAAGGAAGAGACATATGACATGCACAGAGATAGCTATGGAATCCAGAATACCACAATCATCTGTTCACCATGTTGTAATGGAGGTGATGGGAAAAAGGAAGGTTGTTGCCTGGTGGGTTTCACACACGTCAGATGAACAAACAATGTTGCACTGATGAGACATAGATCCATGACTCTGAACAAAAATTAAAACAAAATCAGCTCAGTGGAACCATTAATCTTTGCCATACCCATATAAAAAGGGTCAACAACAATCAAAAATCAAAAAAGTGATCATCATGGCACATGATTGTTTCAGTATTATTGAACCAGATCATGTGCCAGTTGGTTCATCAGTGACCTGGGACTATTATGCAAACTTTCTCCACCCAAAATTATGCCCAAAAATTCATCATAACTGATTGCAGGCTGGTGTGTTGATACTCCATGACAATGCAAGACATCATATCAAACAAACTATAGAAATGTTTTCACCCAGTTACAATCAGAAAGCACCATCTCACCCCATTTAACAGTCCTCATACAAACCCTCATCAACCTGACCTCTTCCCAAGGTTAAAAACGCCACTGCATGGCCAACGATTGCAGACTTTACAAACAATGCCTGCACCCATGACCCGAATTTTCAGATAGCTTAAATGCAGTGAATAATTCAGCGGTATATAAAAATGATGGCAATAATGGGAAGGTGTCATTAGGTGTGAAGGGGACTACACTGAATGTTTCAAAAGTAAGTTGTAATAAAATAAAGTATGTTAAAATTTTAAAAAATGTTGTCTATTACTTTTGGCATAGCCCTCATATTACATTTTCAGACAAAATGCATAAGACAAGAGATTTCAAATTAAATGGTAGCTAGCATTCCCCCAATTTAATTTTTATTAAAAAATAAATCAAAAGCAGGATCTGACAATTTCCTATCAAATATAATATTAGGAGGTACGAGGGAATTTAAATGTCATGTAATTATATCAGAGCCCACAACACACAATTAATTAAATATGCAAAGAATGTTCAACTATAAGAGTTCCCCACCATTCACAAACAACAACATCCACTTTTGCTGTCGAAGTGGTGACCTGGAAGTGTGCATAAGTGGCCCAAACAACAGGATGGATGGTCCAGAAGTTACCAGAACACACCTTCAACAACTACTGTCTGATGTGCGCTGTGTGCAGTTGCACTGTAGCGCTCAATGATGACAACTCAAGACAGATCATTTGTCTGGCTGCTCATGAAAGACTGTAAATCACTGCAAATTCAACAGGCCCATTTCTACTGTGAAAGAATTTTTAAACTCATGAGAAGACGGAATAAATACATTCAAGTTCTCTGAAATTATATTTAAAAATGATGAGATTGCAGTGGCATAAATGTACACTTAATCCTGCAATAACTTCTCTATTTATTTTTATGACCATGGCAACCTTACCTTTTCAATACCCCTTGTAGTTTATAATTAACATCAACCAGCAGGCTAATTGTCACTGTACCTCTCAGTAGAATGTACTAACTACAGTGCATGGCTGCACATTCACCTAAACAAATTATAAAGGATAGTTTCTTGTAACCTTTTGGCACCAGAAGTAAATACCCTGTGCAAGCAGCAGAGCACTGGACTCTAAAAATGACAGCTGTATAAGGAAGGCCATTAAAGCCATCAGCTTAACTTGACACTACGTGTTCCACTCTTCTCACTGCGTGATGGATATATTTGATATTAGGTGCTCAAGGATTTAAACAGGGTGTTTGTAGAACATAGTAAAATTCGAAAGTCACGTACTTATAGTTCATATGTGGCCACTTAACGAAAGTATCCCTGCGAGCTGCTTCACTAAACATGAGTGCTCTGTCAGCTGGTACTCCCTCACTGGAAAATGTTGGCAGCAGGCAATTCAGTTGCTCATTTATGGCCGATGCTATTGATAATGCTGGTATATGCCGATTCTGGCGCTTCAACTCCTGAACCATACCAGCACATACAAGCTTCAGAGCACAATGAGGGAGCTCCAGACATATTGAATTCCACTGAAAATAAGTTCACATACATGACAGAATTTTAGGATCACACAGTTCCAGGCAAAAAAAAAACTGTCAGCTATAGTACACAAGCAGATAAAATTCAGATGAAGGCTCAATACACAATGGTAAATATCCAGTAAATACAACAGTATAAACAGAATATTACAGATTTTAATGCATGATATTAAAAATAGCAAGGCATAAATATCTTGTCTTCATTCAGAACACAAAATTATAAAATGTAAGTATAGGACAGTCTTCAAGTTTGTGACCCTCCTATCATTTCAGTAACAATGTTTCAATCTTTCCTCACTGGTTCCAACAAATCAGGAAGCAACTACATGATTGGCATGTTAATCCCCACCCTGCTGCCACTGTGCAGATCACACTCAGCTCAGTCACGCTCCATCTTTCATTAAGATATGAAGCCTGGCTGCTTTCATGCTCCCTAACTCCAGTGTGCAGACGTACTGCTTTGAGGCACTGTTGCAAGAACACCACTTCAGATTCCTTCATCTTAATCAGACTGCATTCATATTCTAATAAGGATGACCAACCACCCATCTTTATGGAATGAAACTCTCCTTCAGTCATTAATATATTTTATGCTTCCAAAAGGCGTATCTTGTCACAAATAAACTTTCATATTTATATGGTGGTGGAGATTATTTTATACTCTTATCACAAGTATTTCACAAGCTAAACATGGATTCTGGTTTGAACCAGTATCAATAACACTGAACAACAAATTTTTACTGATGTTATGCTTCTGAGGTAATAGTAGCCATTTCTTATTAATTTCAAGGGACTGAGCATGAATATGACAATGAAAACTCAAAATCTGCTACAGTTTCTAAGAAATCCACAAACGTTTATTATATATTTAAGAAATATGTACAGCAGACATTTAACGATAAAAGTCTGCTTCTACTCGCAAATTCGCTTTGCCTGTTGCTTCTGTCCGTAATGAAGTTTGCGTTAAGTAAATGCATCTACTAAAAATGAAATACATTGAAAGATTTTGAACTTGTGTCATATTGCATCACCCCATCATGCACACCACACCTGTTTACTCTTGCATCATAAATACCGCAAAGTGATCCCAGCAGTGTTAATCCAGCATTAGTGATGCCTCATAACTGTGCTAATAGTGCAGATAACTTTTGTTACATTTGCGGTGAAGTGACGTTTGCAAGGCAAAGAAAGGCCATCACCGCAACAGTGAAAAGGCATATCATTTGTATTTCGGATGCAAGATCGGCAACCAAGACAAATTCTGGGGCCTGCACAAGTTGCTGTAAATGTGCAACAAATCTTTCGCAGTGGCTAGATGGCAAAAGACATGCGATGCCATTTGCTGTTCCTTTGGTTTGGAGGGAGACAAGTAATCATGCAACTGACTGCTACTTCTGTATGGTGCCACCTGTTTCTGGAGGCATCACGAAGAAAAAGAAGTGGACAACAGTGTATCCGAATATACCATCTGCTCTCTGTCCAGTTCTGCACAGCGAAGGAATTTCCGTTCTCAAACCTCCGAAAGAATTTATCATCGATTCAGACGACGAGGACAAGGGTGAGTCGACCTCGGGTTCTCCTGAGCTGCCAGCGTCTACTGAACCACACGTCTCCCACGGTAGGTCTTCTGCGCCACAGCCACGCATTCTCACACAGGACAAACTGAACGATCTTGTTCAAGATCTGGAGCTAACCAAGAGCAAAGCAGAATTACTGGGACTAAGACTTAAACAATGGAATCTTCTCGAGAAAAATGTCCGAATTTCTTCGTTTCGCAGTCGTCATCAGCAGTTGGTGCCTTTCTTCAGAAAGGAAGATGACCTTGTGTTCTGTTACGATGTAGATGGCCTGATGAATGCCCTTGGAATCAAACATGACCCGCAAGAATGGCGACTATTTATAGACTCTTCAAAACTGAGTTTGAAGGCAGTGTTGCTGCATAATGGAAACCAACATCCATCCATTCCAGTCGGACACGCTGTCCAATGAAACCTACGAAAACCTAAAGCAGCTGCGGTGCTGTATAAGCTTGAATACAGCAAGTATGTGTGGCATATTTGTGGTGACCTCAAGGTAGTGTCTCTGTTGATGGGTGTCCAACTGGGATATACGAAGTACTACTGTTTCCTATGTCAATGGGACAGCCAAGCAAAGACTTTGCATTATCTGAAGAGAGACTGGCCTCAGAGGAAATCTCTGAAGGTCGGGTAGAAGAATGTGCAACACCCAGCACTGGCAGAATGGCACGAAATCCTACTACCGCCCCTACACACCAAACTCGGTCTGATGAAAAACTTCGTAAAAGCCATGGACCAGGCTGGGTCAGTGTTCCAAGTATCTGGATGGAAAATTCCCTCAACTCAGCGAAGCAAAAATTAAAGAGGGGGTTTTTGTGGGTTCTCAGATCTGCAAGCTCTTAAGAGACGATATGTTCAACAACCTACTTCAGGGTGATGAGAAAAAGCTTGGGACACATTTTGTCTGCCATCAACTAACTTCCTCGAGAATATCAGGGCAGAAAACTACAAGGAATTGAGATTGAGGACATGTTGTCATTGTATCACAAACGTGGTTGCAATATGTCCTTAAAGATACACATGCTTCATTCCCACTTGATTTCTTCCCTGACAACTGCAACATGGTTAGTGATGAGCACGGTAAACGTTTTCATCAGGAAATTGCAACGATGGAGAAATGATATCACAGAAAGTGGTCCACTTCCATGTTGGCTGACTACTGTTGGACGCTCGCCAGAAATGCTGCTGAGCAGCTACATAAGCAACAGGCAAAGCGAAGTCACAAGTAGAAGTGGACTTTTATCGTTAAATGTCTGATGTACATATTTCTTAAATATATAATAAAAGTTTGCAGATTTCTTAGAAACCGTAGCCAATTTTGAGTTTTCATTGCCATATTCATGCTCAGTGCCTCGATATTAATAAGAAATGGCTAATATTACCCCAGAAGCAAAACTTCAGTAAAAATTTGTTGTTCAGTGTAATCATACACATAAATATTCTACCATAATGAATGTATGCACAAGGCATACTGTGATAAGATCTCAACCTTGTGGGCTTTGGTCCCTTTCTTTGGCTTTCCCTGTCCTTCCTTGATTTTCTTCCCAATTTCCTGCAGAACTTCCACTGTGTGATCAACACCTGGCAATTCAATGCATCTCAGAGTGTGCTGCAGCAAGATTGCCTGTAAGAAACAAAACTGTGTATTACAGTTCTCTGCTAGAGCAGGGAAGAATGAATAACCACTTGCGAGATTTGAGATTCTCACAGCAGTGCTGCTGGGGATTCAAGTCTTCTGAGATGTGACACTGTCATTAGCTGGATGCTGCCTGATGCTCTGAAGGAATGCAGTGCCCTCATCTTCAGGGTCAATTAGTTAAACATACAATTCATTACCCTGTTCATGACAGATAAACACTATCCTCAGCCAAATGAACCTCATCTACACCCATTCTCTCCCCCACTCTCTCTCTCTCACCTTTCTCAGATCCATTTTAACATTAGCCTCCAACTACACCTACACCTATCAAATGGAGTCTTCCCTTTAGGTCTTCCAAATATAATTTTGTATGCACTTCTCATGCTACATGCACCACCTATGACATCCTCAATGAAATTTGATGTATGTGTGTCCATGCATCATATATGAAAATGACGAGAGACACCCACTTGATGCAACAATTTATTTATTATTATAAACAACTCTACACACTGGCTCCTCAGAACCTCAGCCACAACACCTAGTGCTGGACACCATATGGAGTAGTATAATATGTATACAACCTAATACTCCTGAAGATGGGCATATAG
>JGI24700J35501_10930576_pt1 | contig 16012 bp, 10 predicted proteins | sample TergutTh196P1_FD_35501 | JGI IMG/M metagenome (IMG submission 35501)
AAATATTTGGTGCAGAAGTAAGCTGGAACGAGGAGACAAGAACAGCCATAATAATAAGTGGCGGCATCACATTACAGATTCCACTAGACACCCCGCTCCCTGACGGGTTAGGGATGCCAAGTATAGTAAATGATAGAGCTTTCGTGCCATTACGATACATAGCCGAGAATTTGGGCGTACAGGTAGAATGGGACGAGGTTAATCAGGCGATTTATATTAGGCAGTAAGTTTAGCAAATTTAACAAAAAGTGCGGACGGATAATATCCGCCCCCACAAGAAACGGGAAACCGCCGACAATAGTCGGCGGTTTTTTGTGGGTGGATTCTGCCCTACGGAAACGATTTGCATTTTTCTGCGTAGGGGCGGATATTATCCGCCCGTGGGGTCAATAAACCGCCAAGAACCTCCACCGTGGGCGATTGCGGGCGGATTCTATCCGCCCCTACATTATATGTGATGGCGAAAATTCGACAAAATTCTATTTGCGTTCGACAAAAAACTGTGTTACAATAATATTTGTCAAAAACAACGAAACCTTACCCCGCAACATTCGTGATTTTTTGTTTCTTGACCCTGCCGCAATGAGTACAAATTTGTAAACACTAGCGGGATTCCACGATAAAAACAAAAACAAACGATGGGGTCAAGGGGCGCGCCCCTTGCGGGGTGTGGGGCAGAGCCCCACGGTTTTGGGCAGAGCCCCACGGTTTTATCAGTAGAAGGAGGATTTTATTATGATAAATGACATTTTGGCAATGATAATGGCAATTTTGGTGTCAATCCCTGGTTCGATGGTTGCTATGCCCGAACCTGGGACAGTGCCGCCAGTGGTTGAAAGCCCCGCACAAACGGATTTTAGAGGAGTTTGGGTAACTACTGTTATCAACTTAGACTTTCCCAGCGTGCCAGGGCTTAGCAATGAGGAGATTCGGCAAGAGATTCGCTATATAGTAGAACATAGCCGAAGTATAGGCCTAAATGCAATAATTTTGCAAGTGCGGCCTGCGGGCGATGCTTTTTATCCATCTCAAATTTTCCCGTGGTCAAGATATTTGTCAGGTACGGAGGGCGTTGCACCTGCGGACGGATTCGATCCGCTTGCATATTGGCTAGAACGTACGCAAATGGCGGGAATCGAGCTTCATGCGTGGATTAACCCTTACCGAGTTACACATTCAACGGCAAATATTACCGATGTAAACCTGCTTTCTTACAATAATCCCGCTCGGCTGCGACCTCATTTGGTCAGGCGGCATCCCGTCAATTCGGCATTATACCTCGATCCTGGGATTCCCGAGGCTCAACAGCTGATTATCGATGGGGTTCGGGAATTATTGATAAATTACCCGACCTTAGCGGGGATACATTTTGACGATTATTTCTACCCCCACAGAAATTTTGATGATGCGGAAACCTTTGCCCGATATGGTGCAGGTTTCAGCAGTCTGCACGAATGGCGTGTAAATAATGTAAACAACCTAATTCAGGGGATTCGCCGCACGATAGATGAGATTAATCCAAACGTACGTTTTGGAATATCCCCCACGGGAATTTGGGCAAACGAAGGCTCGCACCCACTCGGCAGTGCCACTCGAGGCTTTCAGCATTATTTTGACATATCGGCGGATTCGATTCGATGGATACAAGAGGGCTGGATTGACTACATTATCCCCCAAATCTATTGGTATATCGGGTTCGATATTGCGGACTATGCAATCTTACTACGTTGGTGGGAGGATGTTGTAAGAGGCACAAATGTTGGGCTGCATATCGGACACGCCGCCTATCGAGAGGCATTGGGACACGCTAATTTTAGCGGTGAAATGCTGCGGCAGCTGCAAATGAATGAGGGCTCGGACGTGGTGTCGGGCAGCGTGTTTTTCCGTTGGACTCACCTGCGTGGGGCGATTGGCGATATGGTACGCAACTGGTATGCAGTCCGTCCGATTTCGACCGCTCGTTCTCCTTCGGTAATCATGGACGAATTGAGTGTGAATATGCCTCCTCAAGATATAAACGTGAATTTAGCGGCGGCGGGGTACAATCTTTGGGGAACTAGTATTCCCGATTTGCCCCTTTACCTGAACGGCGAATTGATAACGGGCAGAACGCCCGAGGGTTTTTTTAGCCTATATGCCGAATTGGAAACGGGTATGAATGTCTTTGAATTTACGCAATCTGACGGGAGTCTTGTTGTGCGGACGATTAACAAAACAGCTCCCGCTCCCGTTACGGACGATGGCACAGCTCCCCCGCCGCCCCCGCCGCCGCCGCCCGTTTGGGAATTTGATGAAGATCAGATTTTTTACGCCACAGTAACAACAGAACCAGCCTGGCTTTTCCCTAATGCCACAGCCACAGGAGGCTCCAATCAATTTATAGAACGTGGAATGACGGACAGAATTGTGGCGAGTAACGGTAATTGGCTACGTATGTCGAATGGAGGCTGGATTAATGCGGACAGCGTGATTATTATACTAGCGAGCGATCTTAGGGAAAACTTGCTGGGAACGGGTGTTTTTGTGGAGAGCGAACCGCATGAAAAAGTAATTGTTTGGCATTTGGAAGATAATTTTGCACCCGCCGCAAGATCTGAATTTGTAGATGGAAATGTGGTAGTCTATTTTGGGATGCAGACAGAAGCTCCGCCAATGCCTGTTTTACCCCAAGATTCCATTGTGGCAAGCATAACGAGCGGAGTAAACTCCGAAAACATAGCGTATGCAATTTTCACGCCAAAAAACGGTATCCGCATAAACGGGCACGATCTTTCGGTATCAGACGACGGCTTGCAACTAACCATAACTTCGCCCCGACAGTTGAATTTCGATTGGCGTACGCCGCTTGCGGGCTTTACGTTCGTGATCGATCCAGGGCATGGCGGCAATGATGTCGGGGCTATCGGAGCGATGGGCGGGGCTTTGGCTGAAAAGCATATTGTGCTTGATAATTCGTTGCTATTGGCGGAGCGATTACGCACTTTGGGGGCGGGGGTAGTTGTTTTACGAGAAGATAACGACACATTTTTGACCGTGGGGGAAAGGGTTTTGGCGAGTCGGGCGATTCGCCCCGATATGTTCATATCGATGCACGCCAATTCTGTTGCTGAAACCACAGATGCCACTAATATACGGGGGTTTACGGTATGGTACCGTAACGAAATAAGCCAGCCAGCCGCACTTACCATATTAAACGGACTGCATTATGTAAATCCCACAACCAATCGATTTTTCCAAGCGAATCAAGCAAATTTTTATGTATGCCGCCCCTCGTGGACACCGTCTGTTTTGCTAGAGGCTGGCTTTATGTCAAACATACATGATTTTGCATGGCTAATAGACCCAGATAACCAAGAATTCATGGCGGACGAAACGGTTGCCGCCATCGTCAGATATTTTGCCATAACGACTTAGAAATGGAGATGCAGACGTGAAAATTTGCCATAACGACTTAGAAATGGAGATGCAGACGTGAAAATTTGCCATAACGACTTAGAAATGGAGATGCAGACGTGAAATTTTGCCATAACAACCTAGAACGGAGAGATTAGCATGAAAAACAGAGCAAAAAACGAATTTGAAAAGAATCGCAACCTAATGCGGAACAAACGCATCAAAATTTTAGGTTTTATGATGACCTCGTGTATATTGGTGCTACTATTCATTATCGGAAATATCATAATGACCTACGGGGCGGATTTTGAGCGTTTCGCCGTGCAACAGCTGATTATAAGGCAGAGTAACATCGAGCAGATAATCCCGCCCGCTCATGGGGGCGTACTGGATAGGAACAGACAGCCGCTTATTGATAACGAAATCGTTTATAATGTTTTCATGGACGTTACCTTACTGCACCAAAATCCCAATCGAATAGAAGCGACGCTTGCTCAACTTTACGAAACTCTTGATATTTCGATGGAGGAATTGCAGAGTTTTTTTGAAACCAATGCGGACGGCTCTTTAGCCCGCCCTGGAAATTGGCGTATTGTGGCACGGCAAGTACCTGCCTACATGGCGTTGGCATTATCTGGTACTCGCCATGTTTACCTGACTCCCGAGGCATTGCGGCGTTTTCCCGATCCTTTCATGGCACCGCAAGTGCTGGGCTTTGTTCGAGGGGATGCTAGCTGGGGTTTGGAGAATTTTTATGCTAGGCAATTAACGGGAAGCCCTGGGCGGATTTTACGTTCATTTCAGGCGAACACTGTGCCTATCGAAGAAATTCCGCCCGTGGATGGAAACTGGCTTGTTACCACGTTAGATTCTGGTATTCAACGAATAGCTCAAAATGCCGCCACCGAGGCAGCTTTACGCTATGGAGCAGAATTTGCTGGCGTAGCGGTTATGAATCCGAACACGGGCGAAATTTTAGGAATGGCACAATGGCCGTCTTTTCCACTAGATGCACCCGATGACGGCACACGTTTTACCGACCCTGCCATTTCCAACTTTTGGAATGAAATGGAGGCTGCAGAACAGTTGCGGCACATGAATCGAACTTGGCCGAATTTCTTTTTAAGCCGCACATTTGAGCAAGGCTCAACCTTCAAGCCATTTGTTGCCGCTGCCGCAATCGAGGAGAATATAATTCTGCCCGAAATCAATAGATTTTATTGCGAAGGCGTACGAACTGTGGCAGATTGGGAAATTACTTGCATGAGCGTACATGGCAGCTTGACTCTGCGCGAGGCTTTGATGGTTTCCTGCAATATTGCGATGATTGACATTGCCCAAGCAATGGGGCGAGATTTATTCTATCAGTATCGCAATGATTTTGGATTCGGCGAGCGGACAGGCATCGATCTACCTGGCGAAGAGGCTGTTTCTTCTCCTGCTGTTATGTACACATTATCGCAATTAAACACGGTGGAACTAGCAACAAGCTCGTTCGGGCAGGGTTTTAATGCCACGGCGATTCAGACATTAAACGCATTTGCAGCCCTTATAAATGGCGGAAATCTGATGCGTCCATTCGTTGTGTCTCAGATAATCGACTCGCAGGGGAATATTGTTACCGAAAATCGGCCAACGGTTTTAAGAAATGTTATATCCCGAGAAACTTCGGATTATTTGCGAACGGTATTACAAGATGTAATGACACCTGCAGGGACAGGCCGTACTGCGATGATAGAGGGATATGCAATAGGCGGAAAAACAGGTACAGGCGAGCAGGGGCAACGGCATGGAGACTGGGTAGTCAACTCATTTTTGGGATATTTCCCCGTTGAAAATCCGCAATATTTGGTAATGGTTGTGCTATTTAACCCCGAAAATGTATTTTTGACCGCCTCGGGTTCGGTCGGGCCTATATTGCGAGATATTTTCGCAAATATAATCGAATACAAGCAGATTCCGCCGACAGGCGAAGAGATTACAACAGGAATCTTGAATTGGGGGGTCGAAACGATGCCCGATCTTTCGGGAATGGAGCTTCGTGCCGCAACGCCGATTTTGAACAGTATGGGCTTAGATTACCATATTTCAAGCCGCGGCTCGGTAATTTCGCATCATATTCCCTCGGCGGGTCAGCCCGTCCCAAACAATGTTCCCGTATTCCTCTATCTTGACGGCAACATAAGCAATTTGGATGATTTGACATTTGTTCCAAATGTTGAGGGTCAGCCGCTTGAACGAGCAAGGGAGATGCTTGAGCAGGCGGGGCTGAATTTTGTCGTGGTACGTGAAAGCACATACATACCCGACGAAAACCTAATCGTACAAACACAATTCCCCATCCCAGGTCAGCACATACAACGCGGAACACAAGTTAGGCTACGAACACAGGAATATATTGGTTTCGATTAAAACCGTGGGGCTTTGCCCCACATCCCACAAGGGGACAAGCCCCCTTGACCCCCAATTTTCGCTATTTTTTGGTCTTGGCTAATCGTGTAAAATTTGTGATTTTTTGCGATTAACCTGTTGGGTTGGACTAAAACGTCTCAATTTTTGATTGTTGAGGCGTTTTTGCTTGCTACTTAATAAAGCACAGCTTTAGCAAAAATAACTTGATTTACGAGCAAGGCGATTTGTTGTAGACTCATACTATACAAAAGACCTACCCCAAACAAAACGAGCGGGTCTGGGGGCGCGCCCCCAGCGGGGTCAAGGGGCAGAGCCCCTTGCGGGTCTGGGCAGAGCCCAGCGGTCTTAGAAGGAGGTATTGTAAATGTTAAATATGCAGGAGACAGGTTTGAAAATTTCAACCTTGAGGAAAGAGCGGAACATGACGCAAGTGGAGTTGGCGGATAAAATTGGTGTAACGTACCAAGCCGTGTCTAGTTGGGAGCGAGGGCTTACCATGCCCGACATCTCAAAATTGCCCGATGTATCGCAAGTTTTGGAGATTAGTATAGATGAGCTTTTAGGCAATCCAAAACAGGCAGATATTATAAACAATGTTTTAAAGGGCGAACAGGCCGCCGATTTAAGCGTTCAGGATTTAGCGGACGTATCGCCAATTCTGAAGCCGCAGCAGGTAAACGATTTGGCAAAAAATATCGAAAATTTTACGTTACAGGAATTGCTGCCGCTTGCCCCGTTTATCGATAGAGAAATTTTGGGGCAGTTTGTCGAAAAGGCGGAGGAAGAGGACGTTTCAATGAATTTAGTCATTATTGCCCCGTTTCTCGGGCGAGATACGGTGGATAAATTCGTTCGTCAAATGGCAGAAAGGCATGGTTTGGAGAACATTTGCACACTTGCCCCGTTTGTCAGTCGTGAAACACTGGACGAATTGGTATTAAAGGCTTGCGAGGACGATCAACTGGACAATTTGGTAGAGCTTGCACCGTTCTTGCGAAAAGAGACTATCAACCAAGTGGCGATTAAGATTGAAAGCGTACACGGGATAGCTGAACTGGTAACTTTAGCCCCATTTATCAGCCGAGAAACGCTTGTTAATCTGGCAGAAAAAACGATAAAAGAGGGGAATTTAGACGATTTAACTTGCATAGCTCCTTTCATCGGCGGAAAATTCCTGGGCAAGGTACTACTAAAATCCTTCTTCAACTAGACGAAACAAAAAACTGCGGGAGACTACGGTCTCCCGCTTTTTTAAGACCGTGGGGCTCTGCCCCAGACCCCGCAAGGGGCGCGCCCCTTGACCCGCTCATTTTTTATTGGTTTTTTGTGATTGATATTAGGTTTTTTGAGGTGTGGTGTAAGGCGATTCAAAAAATATTTTGACTTTTTGAGAGCGGTGTGGTACAATAGAAAAATCAACAAGAAACTCAAAAAAGGGGTTGACAAATTTGTCCGTCTATGCTGTAATCATGGGCTATAATCAGCAGAGCAGAGTGCTTAACTCCGCCTGTTTGCCGACTCCAAGAAATCATAAAACAACGCAAGATCGCAAATTATCCCCTGCATGGGGCTGAAAACTGCACATTTTGCGTTTTTTGCAATGCGAAAAATCCACATCCTAAAAATTCCCAAACATATTGACATTTTCAAAAACCCCATGCTATAATAAAACCTACTACAAATGTAGAATAAAATCTGGAGGGAATCCATGAGTATCCTAAAATTAACAAAAATCCTGGCACTAGCCATCGCCGTCTTGGCGGCTGTAAACATCGTTTCTATCGCCATTAGCACACAGGTGGACGACATTCTGAAAAGCAACATGACATCGCACATCGACGCATTACGTGCATCCGCACAAATCCGCACCGCATCCGACCGCTTGGAGGACACGGCACAATATTTCGTCCTTAGCGGAAATGTGGAGCATTACAACGCCTATCGGCATGAAATGGACGTTGTGCGGACGAAAGAAACGGCGTTTGCCGCCTTGCAAGCCTTGTCGCTGCCCGCCGCCCTGCTAACGCCCGTAAACACGGCAATGCAGATTGCCGCCGAACTGGCGGTCGTGGAGCAGACGGCATTTGACGAGTTTGCGGCGGGCAACATCGAACAAGCCGTCTATTTGCTGACCAACCCCGCCTACGAAAACGCCCGAGACTCCATAGATGCCGCTTTGGACGAGTTTTTGGCGAACTTGGACAATCACATGAACACCGTCATAGATGCCGATTATCAGACGGTGCTTATGTTTGAGACAATCTCGATAGCCGTGGCGGTGCTGTTGGCGGCGGTTGGCGTGATTGGGCTACTTGTCATTGGGCGGAAAATTCAGCCGCTGGTGGGTTTGGTGCGGCTGTTGGACGAGGTGTCGAACGGCAAAATCAACGCAAATTTGCCCACAATCACAAGTAAAGACGAGGTCGGAAAGCTGACGGCGAGTGTACATACCTTAATCGGCGTAATCCGCAGTATTTTGCGAGATTTGGCGGATCTGCACCAAAATTTCGCCGTGCAGGGCGACATCGATTATCGCATAAAAACGCATAATTATGCAAATTCTTTCAGGGACGTAACCGAGGGCGTAAATGAGATTGTCAACTCGAATGTTGCCGCCATTTTGCGGACGGTGGACGTTTTGGAGAAAATCCGAGTGGGCGAATTTGGGGCAGAAATAGCGGATATGCCCGGCAAATTGGCGATTTTGCCCACAACCATGCGGAATATTTCGGCGGCGTTAAAGGAAATCCACGGCACTATCGAAAAATTGGCGGAAAACGCTACAAACGGCAGGTTCGACCTCACGGCGGACACGGCAAAATTCGAGGGCAGTTGGGCGACCCTTGTCGGCGACCTGAACAAGCTGATTTTCGCCGTTGCAGAGCCGCTGGACGCAATCGAAAAATCTCTCATAAAAATACAGCAGGGCGATTTTGCGACCGCCGCCATTTCCGAGAAATACAACGGCTCATTTGACAATTTGCGAAAATCTCTGAACGCAACCGCCGCCGTTACGCTGGAATACATTGACGAGATTAGCCGCATTGTCTTGGGAATGTCAAGGGGCGATTTGCGGCTGACGGTTGACAAAAATTTTGTCGGGGCGTATCTGCCGATAAAGGATTCGCTAAATTCGATTTTGGATTCGCTGAACACCACAATGTCAAATATTCAGCAATCCGCCACATTGGTGCTGGACGGCGCGGCACATATCTCGGACACGGCGGCAACCTTGGCGGACGGCTCGGAGCGGCAATCTTACGCCGTTGAGGAGCTGAACGCCACATTGGATTCCGTCAATTCGCAAGCCCGCAACGCCACGGAAAACGCCACAAATGCCAACGAACAGGCGGCTCGTTCGCAGGAAAATATCCGAGAAAGCCACACGGCTGTGGACGGCATGACGGCGGCAATGGCACAAATCCGCCTGGCAAGCGACGGCATCACGGGCATAATGAACACGATCGGCACAATCGCATTCCAGACCAATTTGCTGGCGTTGAATGCGGCGGTGGAATCCGCACGGGCGGGCGATCACGGCAAGGGGTTTGGCGTGGTAGCGGAAGAAGTCCGTAATTTAGCCACTCGCAGTCAGGATTCCGTCAAGGAAACAGGTGCGATAATCGAACGCAATACGACAAATGTAGAACACGGATTATCCGCCACGGAGCAGGTAGCGAACTATTTCACAACGATAATGGATGATATGCAAAAAATCTCGGAATTTATCGCCCAAATAACGGAAATTTCGAAGGAGCAGTCGGAATCCATTTCGGCGGTGAATGTGAATGTTTCGGAAATATCGCAGGTGGTGGCGGAAAATTCTACGGTTGCCACGCAAGCCGCCGATGTTTCGAGGGAATTGAATACACAGGCGGAGAAGCTGCGGGAGTTGGTTGGGTTTTTTGCGGTACGAGCATAAAATTTAAAACGGGGAGTGTCCAGCGAACATCGTTTAACCATTTGCGGAGCAAGCGGGATAAAATTAAAGGAGCAAGCGGGATAAAATTAAAGCCTCGAAAAAAATTTTTAGCAGTTGTTGCCTACATAAAATTTGTGTGGTATAATGATAGATGTAAGGACGAAACACAACAAAAACCACAAACGAGCGGGTCTGGGGGTGTGCCCCCAGCGGGGTGTTGCTCCACAAACGTCTAACGGTGTCCGCTGGACACCAGACGCAGGGCAGAGTCCCACGGTTTTTTTAGAAGGAGGATGAATCATGACTGTAAATAATATAGCTACAAACCAGATGAGTCAGACGATGATACAAATGTCCACAGGGCAGCGTATCAATTCGGCGGCGGATGATGCCGCTGGGCTTGCCATATCCGAAAGGATGACGGCACAAATTAGAGGTAATGAGCAAGGCACACGTAATGTAGCCGATATGCAAAGCCTTGTTAATACCGCCGAAGGCGGCCTTTCAACCATATCCGAAAGCCTGCTCCGCATAAGAGACTTGAATATGCAAGCATCAAATGGTATTCTAACGGATAGTGATAGGCAGAATATACAGATGGAGGTAGATCAGCTGGTCTCCGAAATCGATGCAATAGCGAGCCGCACACAGTTTAATGGCATGAATCTCTTAGACGGCAGCTTTAGTGCACAGGACGGCAGGGGACTACACGTTGCCGCAGATGCTTCGGGGCTTGGGCCAACAGTCAATATCGGCAATATGTCTTCGAGCATGATCTTGGGACCCGATCCGATTAACGTAACGGACGGCAGCTTTGATATGCAGAGAATAGACGAGGCTCTATCCCGTGTCTCCAACGAACGCTCCTATTTAGGTGCTATGAGTAACAGATTCGATACCACAATAGCCAACAACCAAATCACAAACCTAAACATGGCAGCCGCAAGAAGTAATATAGCTGACCAAGATATGGCGGCAGGTGCAACACAGCTTGCTCAACAAAGCATAATGGAGCAGGTTCAAATGATGATGGAACGCCAGCAACAGGAACAAAGTGGCGTGCAAGTGGCTTCTATAATTGGATAGCCGCTTCTGAAAGTTTGCGAAAGGCAATGAAATATGTTCTATCCTCAAGAGACTATAGAAGATATACGCTCTGGTAACAGTATAGTAGACGTAATAGGGGGGTATGTCGTGCTCAAAAACAGGGGGGGCAGTTTTTTTGGTCTATGTCCATTCCACAACGAAAAAACGCCCTCTTTTAGCGTTTCACAAGAAAAGCAAATGTACTATTGCTTTGGTTGTGGTGCTAGCGGCAATGTCATCAGCTTTATTATGGCCATCGAAAATTATGACTTTGTGGACAGCCTAAAATTTTTAGCCGAAAAAATACACTACACCCTACCCACGTTCAACCAAAGCAAAGAGGTCAAAGAAACGGCAAAAAAACAGGCAAAGTTACGCACTACATTGTTGGATATACACAGCTGTGCGGCTCGCTTTTTTTACGAAACGCTCACTAACGATACCGAAGAGGCAAAATTATGCCAAAAATATTTAGACGAACGCAATGTTTCCCTAAAATTACGCAGAAAATTAGGGCTGGGGCTTGCGTCTAATAATTGGGACGCTCTGTTAAAAACATTGCAAAAAAATGGCTTTGACAGACAAGATATGGTGGAATCAGGGCTCATACAACTCTCCAAAAATTCCACCTGTTACGATAGATTTAGAGGCCGCCTTATGTTCCCCATAATAGACATAAACGGCAATATAGTGGCATTTGCAGGTCGTGATATTTTTGCAGATAGTAACGCAAAATACCTAAATTCTCCCGAAACACCGATATTTAACAAAGGCAGTCAGCTTTACGGCATACAGATAGCCCGCAAGGCTCGCAAAAGCGAAATAATTATAGTTGAGGGCTATATGGACGTAATCGCCTTGTACCAAGCAGGTTTTACAAACACAGTAGCGGTTATGGGTACGGCGTTATCGTCAAAACATACGCAGCTACTTAAACGCATAAATGCAAGCTCCGTTATTTTGTTGTTTGACAGGGATAACGCGGGGGTCAACGCCACTTTGAGGGCGATACCCACCCTGCTCGAGGCGGGCTTAAACGTAAAATGTTTGCAAGTCCCAAAGGACGTTAAAGATCCCGATGAATACATAACAAAATACGGTGCTTCAAAATTTTCAAACCTACTTGAAAATGCGAAAAATCATGCTCTGTTTCGTATAGACCTACTGCTTGAGCAATATGATTTGAAAAAGCCAGAAGAGCTCATTTTATTTACACAAAGCTCCGCTAAGGTGCTTGCAACGATTGCGAACCCCATAGAGGCGAATGTTTACATACAAGAGACGGCAAAATTGACAGGTATTGCCGTTGAGGCTATAATAAGTGAGGTCAAGAAAAATGGCAGCAATTTTTTACAGAGTCCAAAGATACCCGTAAACCTTAGCCGAAAACTGCAAAATACAGAAAAAACGACAAGCGGATTATTTAATGCGTACAAGGGGCTTTTGTCGATAATGTTCGCATATCCGCACGTGGCCCAAAAAATGAAGAATTATCTTAAACCCGAAGAGCTTTACGGACTGATTTTGCCGAGACTGCTAACTCTTGCATACAATAGTGAAAAAAAACAGGAAATAGCCAACATAATCAGCCACTTTGAAACCCTAGAAGAGCAGGAAGAGGCGGCAAGGATATTAATAGATGCCCCAAACTATGCAAACGATGAAATTTTAGAGCATAAGTTAAACGATATGTACCGTGTGATAAAAAGAAATCTATGCGAAACGAAAATCACAAATAATCCCAACGACATAGCCGAAGTAAACATACAAGGCTTTGCCATAAGTAGACTAAAAAACGAACACATCAAACTATTTGATTAGAAAAATGCAAAAAATGCGGGGTCAGAGGCACGTCCGGCGGACACCGTTTTGGCGTTGCGAGAAGCAACAGAGTCCCGCAGTCTTGAAGGAGGTTTTTGTTTGAAGTCGATGAATGATAATCTGTTGTTGAATCGTTTAGATGAGTTGATAAACGATGCGAAGAGCAGTAAAAATACCCTGCAGCATAAGGATATTGCAGAATTTTTGGGCGACCTTGATTTGGATCCAGATCAGATGGACAAGATTTATGAGTATTTGGAGAACAAAAATATAGAGGTGTTGAGCCCCGTAGAGACGGATAAAGAGGAAAATATAACCGTAGCCGAAAATACGATAAATGTAGATGACCATGTGCGTATGTACTTGAAGGAAATAGGTAAAGTCCCCCTTTTGACGGGGGAGGAAGAGATTGAGCTTGCAAAACGTATGGAGGACGGGGACGAAAAAGCGAAAGGGAAACTAGCAGAAGCCAATTTGAGGCTTGTGGTCAGCATTGCAAAACGCTATGTGGGACGTGGGATGCTTTTCTTGGATTTGATACAGGAGGGGAATTTAGGGCTTATAAAAGCGGTGGATAAATTCGATTATCGAAAAGGCTATAAATTTAGCACCTATGCTACATGGTGGATACGACAGGCTATAACTCGTGCCATTGCCGATCAGGCGAGAACTATCCGCATACCCGTTCATATGGTGGAAACGATAAATAAACTAATACGGGTTTCCAGACAGCTATTACAGGAGCTAGGCCGTGATCCCACACCCGACGAATTGGCAGCTGAAATGCAGATGGCTCCCGAAAAAGTACGTGAAATACTAAAAATAGGTCAGGAACCCGTTTCACTAGAGACTCCAATAGGCGAGGAAGAGGATAGCCATTTAGGCGATTTCATACCAGACGAAGACATAATGGCTCCCGTAGATGCAGCGACATTTATCCTCCTAAAAGAGCATTTGCTAGAAGTTTTAAGCACTTTGAACGATAGAGAGCAACGAGTTTTAAGATTGCGTTTTGGTATAGACGATGGCAGGGCACGTACCTTGGAAGAAGTGGGCAAAGAATTTAGGGTAACACGGGAGCGTATACGCCAAATAGAGGCAAAAGCTCTACGCAAACTCCGCCACCCCAAACGAAGCCAAAAATTAAGAGACTATTTGGAATAATTTGGAACGGCTAAAAAAACTGGAAAAATCCGCCAGATTAAAGGCGATTCTGTCTTTTGTAGAAGGTCGTGTGTTGGCGGATATAGGTACGGATCACGCATATTTACCTATATCTGCTTGCCTCTCTAGTAAGGTGGAGCGTGCCATAGCCTGCGACCTAAACCCTGCCCCGTTATTAAAGGCACGTGAGAATATTATAAAATATCGGCTACAAGACAGGATAACAACAAGGCTTGGTTACGGCTTGCAGCCATTGCAGTCTGGAGAAGCCGACACCATTGTAATAGCGGGAATAGGCGGCATAAATATAATAGAGATGCTAAAGGACTTGCCCGATGATTTTCGCATACAGAGGTTGATTATTCAGCCACAGCGAGATATAAAGGCGGTACGCCGTGCCTTGACAGATTTTTCTTTCGTAGATGAAATATCGGTATTGGAAAATGACCGCTTCTATGATATAATTGTGGTTAAGAGATAGATTGGAGTTGGATTTGAAATGATTGCAACCGTAGATTGGATTATCGGTGTTATGGATAGGTGGGCACCGCAAAGTTGGGCTGTAGATTCGGATAATGTGGGGCTTATGATAGGCGATAAAACAAGACCTGTAAACCGTATACTTACTGCATTGGACCTTACGGAAAGTGTGCTAGAGGAGGCACTTAACGAAAAATTCGACTTTATAATTACGCATCATCCTCTTTTCTCAAGGCATACGCCGCCCATAGACCGTATTACCTCCGATACTCCTTTGGGCAGAAAAATACTAACACTGATAAATAATAATATCGGGGTATTCTGTGCACATACCAACCTAGATGTGGCACCAGGGGGAGTAAATGACCTGCTTTTTGATTTGGTTGGACTCTCCAACAAGGAAAAGCTGGCAGATGGCGAAATCGCCCCAAGTTTAGGGCTTATCGGCTATCTATCGCCCCCAAAAGAGCTGGCTATGCTGACAAAAAATTTGAGCCTTGCACTTAACTCCAATGTTGTACGCTATACGGGCAGCCCAAGTAGGCTAGTACACAAAATTGGCATTTGCGGCGGACGAGGTGTCTCTCTGATTCCGATGGCACTCTCCAAAAAATGTGATGCGTTCATAACGGGCGATATAGACTATCATCTAGCCATGAACACTTTGGAAATGGGTATGACGCTAATCGATGCCACACATTACGCAACGGAGATACCTATTGCCAGAGCTATTGCACAGCATCTTCAAGCGACCGCAGACACTAACAATTTTCAAATTGAAGCCAAATGCACCCGCACCAACGGGCAGATGTTTAAGTCGCTGTAGATTGGAGGGGCAGAGATGTCAATGATGAAAACTGGTGATTTAATTGGGGTTTCTGGTATAGAGACCGATTGGGGCAAATCCATTATGGCGAGCTCAAAGCGGCATATAAATTCGATTTATGACCATATGGGCATGATAGAATTGCGTAACGGCGATGTTTTCGTGTGGAACGCTAACCCGCATGACGGCGTAATAGACGAGCCTTTGGACGTTTTTATACAACGGGAAGAAAGGAACGTACCCAAGCGTTTTGATATTTTTCGTGTAACGGAGGCCATAGATTTTGACGATGTTTTGGCGAATATGAAAAAGCTTTTGGGGCTTAGCTATAATTTTTCGTTCGTTGCATCGGACGATAGCTATTACTGTTCGGATTTTATAGCTCGAACCTTTCCGCCAAATGTTTTCCCGCTTGAGCCTATGAAATTTATCGGGGATTTTTGGCAGGAATACTATGGTAAGCAAGGAATAGAGATTCCAAACGGGTATCCAGGCATCAATCCAAACGATATGTTTGTGCAGGAGAATGTGGAATTTATAGCCACCTACCATGATGGTATTTCGTAGGGGCGGATATTATCCGCCCGTGGTTTCGGCGATTGCGGGCGGATAATATCCAACAGTAATTTGGGTATGCTGGTGATTTCGGCGATTTTTACGATTGCGGGCGGATTCTATCCGCCCCTACGGCGATTAAAAAATGCCACCCCATTTAAAATTTCCACTTGACAGCGTTTGGAACACTATGTATAATGAACAATAGACTTGTCCTAAAGTCGCCGCATCGCCTAAGTTTGAGATAGCATAAAAAATAACAAACGAGCGGGTCTGGGGGCGCGCCCCCAGCGGGGTCAAGGGGCAGAGCCCCTTGCGGGTCTGGGCAGAGCCCAGCGGGGTGTGGGGCAGAG
>JGI24700J35501_10930575_pt1 | contig 15983 bp, 9 predicted proteins | sample TergutTh196P1_FD_35501 | JGI IMG/M metagenome (IMG submission 35501)
CCTAGTCCACCCTTCAAAACAATTTTGGAACTGGTTTTGTGGAATGGCCTTCAGAGCTGCCGTTGTATTACTCCTGATGTCATCAGTGTCATCAAAAGGCCTTCCTTTCAATTTTTCCTTTATCTTTGGGAACAGAAAAAAGTCACTGGGGACTAGATCTGGTGAATAGGCAGGGTGTTCCAACACAGTTATTTGTTTAGTAGCTAAAACTCCCTCACAGACAGTGCTGTGTGAGCAGGTGCGTTGTCGTGATGCAAGATCCATGAGTTGTTGGCAAAAAGTTTGGGTTGTTTCCGTCTAACTTTTTCATGCAGCCTTTTCAATACTTCAAAATAGTAAACTTGGTTGACTGTTTGTCCAGTTGGTACAAATTCATAATGAAGCAAGCACATGGTGGCACGTTTGTGAACTTTATTGTCGGACCACGTAAGCCATTCACAAGCAGTGATGCCAGATCTCATGATTTGGAAGCAAATTTCACTATCTCACGATAAAGATGTTGTATAGTAGATGTATGGGTATTCATAAGTTTGGAAATAATACTTACCCTTGGCGCATAAGACGCAGGTGGAATTTAGGTCACATTTTTCTGGAAAAAAAGTGCGTCTTATATGGGTTGGGAAATACGGTAATTGTCGCATGGCCCCAATTTGCATTTTTTAAAGACTTTTTAATCAGCATTTCACACTGGCACATGAATGTTTGAAGGTATTGTAATAGCATAATTAAAAAAAGGAAAGTGAAATAAAGTTGTGAAACTGGTTTGGCTCCCATCTGTGCTTGCTTAAGTAGCAAGTATTGTTATAGAAGTAAACAGAGGTATAATTGTAATCATCTGTTGCATGTACTCCACTAACATAATGGCATTTGCTGCATTTAGAGTAGTGGAAGTTACATTAACTAGTCTGATAGATTGTGAATTTAACTGGTTATCAGCTGTGCACTGCATTTATTCCAACAGTATGTGTGTGGTCAGACTGGCCACACATTGTGTTTTTGTACCAACAGTTGACCTTTGGAAGCTGGAATGACATTGAATAATGGCAAGACTATGAGCTGGGTTATTGATTTGCAGCAGTAGAATGAGGGTTTTGTCTTTTCAAGAGTGTACAGACTGGCTGTGCAGTCCATCCAGCTTTCTCTGCAGTGGATGCCGAGAGAGCTTTCTGTGTGCTTAGAGTGATTTCAGCTTATCTTGCATAAGTGGAGCTATACCTCCACTCCTCCATACGCAATTATGGTATGCACAGTGACTTAACCTATGTTAAAATGTGGTTGCAAGCCCTGTTATAAGTTCCCTGTTCATGGTTAGTCTTCTGAAATTAAAATATGGCACCAACCTGCAGTACATGGAAATTCAAAATCCATGATTTGTGGTTGATAAAGATTAAATACTCTTGCAAAAAGTGAAAGCCGAATAATTACAGCTGCTTATGTTACATTTTGGGACATGCAAGGTAAACTTGGGACTCCATTTTTGCAGAGTTTTGTGGTAGGTCTTTTGTCCTAGAGTTTTTGGTAACATATAATGGTGGGTAAACAATGAGTTTTGGAGATACATGTTGACTCCATCTGCAGGGTGATAGAATTGTCTTAGTAGATGCTGATGTGACATGGGGAATGGAGTGGCTTGGTGTTATATAGACAGGTTACCAGTTAGGGCCAATCTGTTTCTGTGTTTCTGACAGGGTACATTTGTTACAACCTACCTATATAAATGACCCTGCTTCCTTCCATGAATCACTTTCTGTTCCAATTGGCCACATCCCTTGCAAGCTACCTATGTAACTGACCTACTTCCTTTCCTAGATCGCTTCCTCATATATGAAGACAGTTCCTTCATATTGAAGAGGGAAGCAGTATGTCTGTGTGAAATGTCTGTCTTTCAGCAACTGTGTGTAGTGTTAAAACTCAGTTTGTTATTATTTGAGAAACCTGGACTGAAACCTTGAAATTTGAGGCAGTAAGCTCAGATATGTTGGTGCTTGTTTACTAACTACGTATTGCCATCTTGGAAGACTTGAATCTTCAAAACGAAGGAAGACATACTAAAAACTAAAAACAACGCTGATGGAATGCAAACAAACAGAATTTCTTAAAGAGATAACAGACCTCATAGGTAAAGGAGCAAAGGAATATGGCAGTTGACAAGTTAGGCTGGAAGGGGTCAACAGGTCATCTACTTGCTTGAATGCTTGATGATGACAAAAATGATGCTTGGGGTTGCAGGTTTCCTGTTCAGGCAAAATTGTTATACAGCCTCATGTTAATGTGTTTAATGTGAAACAATATTTTGTGACATTACAATGATTTGACATAAAGTGCAGTGCATGTGTACCAAGTTACTGTATCATAAAAGTTACTGCAAAACCATTAGTAATGTTCATTTGATTTTTTGATCATTTATATTTTGTACATTATCTCAGGCTTTTGATACATGGATTGGTTTTGTGCAAGCTGTCATTCATTAGTACGTGTACATTACATTACTGTAACAAGGATCATGAAATTTGAGACTAATCCTCTTAATTTTTCTAGTGATCTGTTATACATTTTAGCGGCTTTGGTGGTCTTGGGGTAGCGTGCTGGCCCTTAGTGCCCAAGTTCACGGGTTCAAACCCGGCCGAAGCCGTCGGATTTTTAAGGGCGCAGAAATCCTCAGCACGCCTTCCTTTGGAGGGATAGTAAAGCCGTCGGTTCAATGTTGTAGATTTGCGGCATGTAAAATATCCCTAATGGCGTGAATAGAGATGCCATGTAGGCAAAATTACCGGACAACCTTTCTTGCCCATAGTTCCACCTTTCGCTGCTAGGATCTCTCGCGTCGTTGCGGACGTGGAGGCACCTGGCAGCAAAAGTGGGAATATCTAAAGGTGGGGGATAGCAATGGCAAACTACCCCTAAGAACTTACCCAGGATGCAGCGTACCAGAGCCATACCGGTCGCTTGACAGGGCTCTGGTTCCTGCCCAAACTAGCCCAAGGGCTGAATACTACTACTACTAATAATAATAATAATATTATACATTTATTAGATAAGGTAAGTCAGTAACTGTAATGATGCGACATCTTGTGATGTAAATCTCAAGTATTTCTGGTCTTAAATTGCTAATCAAGTAACACTTTTATCTGTAATATTTTTGAGGTATCAGATTTAATTAACACCAGAATGGGTTTGCACATATACAGCTATGTTCTAAACCCAGTTAACCTTCTTAGTGACAATCCATTTGTGAAATAATGGGGCATGGTGTTCTCATGAAGAACATTCACAGAGCTCATACGGGAGATAAAAGAATGGGAAAACTGACAGAAAAAATGAATGGTTAATGGTTAACTCTTGAATCATGGTTCCAGATTAATTTCAACATTTAATGTATTATCTTTAATGTGATTCTCATTTAGCACAGGTTCAGAATGTCTTCTTCTCGTGGTGTCTGAATTCAGTATGTGATTTACCAAAGCATATGAACACCTGGGGAAGTGTGTGTTGGAACCTGCCACAGCAGTGGTTTTACTCTGGGTAGCAAGGAAGGGTTAATTCAGATTTTATTGTTCCTAATTTTTATATGTGGAAGAGGTACCACTTAAGACAGGACTGAGTTAGTATATAATAATGAATTGGTATGGGCTGGTGGGTCTGAGCTTCAGAACCTGGTGGAGCCGGATTTTCTGGACTCATCCACACCAGTCCCCAAGGCCCACTCAGCACACATCCAACAGATGGCTGAGTTCAGTTGCTGTTTAAGTGACACGACCACTACTGTCACATGGAAGTGTTGTAGTTGTTAGTTGTAGGAATGGGTTTAGACTGATCCTGTAGGTACTGCAACCTCAAATGCATGTATACTACCAGCTCCTGATGAAGAATGTGTATGGAGCATTAGTGGCATGAACACTGGCAGTAAGAAAAAGTGCTGGGAGAGGAACCTGTCCCAGTGCAATGTTATGTGTCACAATTGCCACATAGACTGCCCAGGGTTGGAAGCCAATTACCTTCAAGTGTTGGAGGCAGGGCAAGTCTCAGTCTGCTTCAATAGAACCCTTCTGTCAAAATGGGATATTTAAGACTGGTATGGGTGTAATAACTAAACTTCTAAATGTCGTAGATTGAAGTGTTGTGAAGAAAGGGACAATTGATGCAAAGAGCAGTTTTCCTTGTTTTAAGAATCAGGATATGAAGGCATAGGATTATATGCAGGTGAGATGTCACAATTGGGCACATGCTGCTCTGCTCCCTCTAGTAGCCATTAAATAATAAGCCAGATGAGCTAGAGAGCTGACTGGGATGTGGTGAAAAAGTTCTGATGTCTGTTGGGAATTGAACCTTGACCGTCCATTGTGATTCAGCTGTCCATGGCTGTAGAGGGATGGGGAAGATGGTATTATGGTATCTCTTAGTGATTGTACTTTTATAAGTGTGAATATGAACTGAAACTACTTCAAGGTGAAAATTTTCTTAGTGTGGGTGTGAAAATTGGTCTCTCACACTGAGGGAGGATGTTTTTAAATAGGGTGCTGAGGGGGATGAGGTAGCAAGGGAATAGAGGACATTAAATAAAGAGGAGCTGTATATTGTGTACGTCTTGCCAATCATTCGATTGATCAAACCAAGAAAGATGAGATGCGTGGGGCATGTAGCACATATGGGGAGAGAAGAGGTGCATACAGGATTTTGGTGGGAAGAACCTGACAGAAAGAGACCACATGGAAGACAAAGGCATGGATGGATATTAAAGTGGGTCTTCAAGAAATAGGGTGATGGGGAGAAGTGTGGGCTGTATTGATCTGGCTTAGGACAGAGACAGGTAGGTGGTGGGCTGTTGTGAATGTGGAAATTAATGTTTGGGTTCTATAAAATGTAAGGTATTTCTTGAGTAGCGGGGTAACTATTGAATTTTCAAGAGCAATTCTTCTGAATGGATTTAACTTAGTTATGAGGAACATATGTAAGATTTTTGCACATGTGTTTGAGATCATTGCAACTGAAGGCTGATTCTCTGAAGAGATCAAACTTTTCATATCATACAATGACCAGTGTTCCACATTCATACTCACCTGCAGCTGACTATAGTTTGGATACTGACTGTGTCACCCAACACAAAGCAGAAGAGAGGAGACAGTAAATGTGTAAACTGTCACATTGTCATGTAGCTTCTTGGCTGCAGACATTCATATACACTCTTTGCAAAACACAGGAGTTACATTTCTTGAAAACACCTTGTTCATTAACTGTGATAAACATGTATTCAGTGAATTTGTGGAGAAATATTACCTACTTATTTTCACAACAGCAACTTAATTTATAGAAATACATTACAAATATATAAAGCATAGAAAATTTAATTAAATCTGTGCAAGGGAAGATTCTATGTTAAATGGGCCCTTTGTTACCACAGCATAACATGTGGAGGATGGTGTGGTAGTTAATGGGGTACCAGCAACCTAATAAAATCAGCTGTTATATTATGTGGTTGTTCAGAGCTGGTGGGCTTTTATGACCTTGGTAGTGAACCTTCGGATTCCATAAAAGGTGCCAGACCTGTTGAGTAGTTTCGTGGCTTTTCATTGCTCAGAAATTTTTCACAGAGTTGGTTGCAAGCAAGAATTGCTGGAGATGTTGAAGCAAAAATGGGGTTGAGCACAGATTATGCTGGTTTAAGACTACCTGACATGATGCCATAATTCCTGACAGTTAAGTCACCTGACAAAAATAGCCAACATTTTGAACACTATGAATGCAAAGGACATTACGTACTGGGTATAGTCAAAACTGTTGTGTACATGTTTGCTGTTGAAGATAGATTATATTTTAAGTCCTGTAGACTTCTTCGGTGGTCTAGGGGTAGCGTGCTGGCCTTCAGTACCCAAGTTCACGGGTTCAAACCCAGCCGAAGCCGTCAGATTTTTAAGGGTGAAAAAATCCTCAGCATGCCTTCCTTTGGAGGGAAAGTAAAGCTGTCGGTCCCATGTTGTAGATTTGCGGCATGTAAAATATCCCTAATGGTGTGAATAGAGATGCCATGTAGGCAAAATTACCGGACAACCTTTCTCGCCCATAGTTCCACCTTTCGTTGCTAGGATCTCTTGCATCGTTGGGGATGTGGAGGCACCTGGCAGCAAAAGTGGGAACATCTAAAGGCGGGGGAAAGCAATGACAAACTACCCCTAAAAACTTGCCCAGGATGCAGCATACCAGAGCCATACCGGTCGACTGACTGGGCTCTGGTTCCTGCCTAAACTGGCCCTAGAGCTGAACACTAATTATTAGGTTTCTTGGACATTTTCCATCATCAGTGTTAAAACATAATCATAATGTAGTGTAGTTGTTTTGGAAGTGGGACTGAAAATAGTGTATTATATTTCAACACAGATGATGGAAGAGGTCTGTGAATTGAAATGTCAAACACCATTGTCAGAAACCTATAAAACAGCTTACGTTATATTGTTCACAAAGGTAATGTTCATATTTTAAATTAAATAGTGATTTTAAGCAGACAAAATGATCTGATTGGTACAAATAAGTATAACCCAGTTAACAGTCTTATAAGTTGATGTCCATATTAAAAAGTTATTTTTTTGTACATCTCACTGAAGTTTTTATTTTATTTTATTTTTATGAGAAGTGTAATTGGGACACACATAACTTGGCTTGAGTTAGAACAGTTCCCTTCAAGCATGAGGTACATGCATTTTCTTCATGTTCTGCGAATAAACTCCAGCACTCCCTACACAACACAGTAACCATTCCTGCCAATGAATCCTAAATTAGGCAGGTTCTAGTAGGGCTGATTACCCCATAATTTTCAGCAAGAATGACAGAACTATGAAACATTCTGCTTCTTATTATGGCCACAGAGATCGTTCTTGTGTTACACATTTATTTCAAAACATTTGATTTTCTTGCAGAACATGTAGCAGTAAGCTTTGCAGTAAGTTTATATTAATCGGCTGTGTTCACCTCACCTCCTAATTAGGGACTACATGTTTATTTGCTAAAAGTACCCCATGTCAAATACAACTCGTATGATAAATACTGAACAACAAACATGTGAACCATTCAATCATGCAAACACATGAATGGTGAACTTGCTGGGTTGACAGGTAACAACTTTCCAAATATTAAGACACGTAATAATTGAATGTCTTTGTATGTAATATCTACTTGAGTGTAATACAGCCTCATAGCTAAGCTTCAGTGGTTACCCTACTGTGCCCTACTTTCTACGGGTATTTGGAGGTGCTGACCAACTCCATGAAGTGGAGTCCTTCTTAGGATGCTAATTGTCACTGTGTTGTGTATGGAATCTGTTGCTGGTCCTTCCCCTGAGCTAGATTGAGTGGCTCACATATTGTACATTTTAACTTTGTTCTGTGTCATCATCTACGATTGGTAGAATTAGAAATATTGTAGTATATCATGGTGCAGCATTCCATTGTGGTGCTTTTCAACATAAAAAATTGTAAATGATTCATTACAGGAACAAAGGATACATTAGTGAGGCCGAATTACTTGGTCCGTTTTTTATAAAATTGACCAGTGTTTACTGTGTGCAGTCTTATAATGATATTCAGTGTAAATAGTATACTGGTTTGAGTTTGTTCAGACTTCCTGTGACTTTTCAAGGATCTGTAAAATAGGGGGGCATAAGTTTTTCAAAAGTCTAGGAGCCGTCTCGAAATTTAAGGTGCCAAAATGGTTACATGAATCAAGTTCCATTTTGAGAACCCATAAATATTAGGCATCACCATACAAAATTAGTTGCCATGGTGGCCTGGCATCCAGGATGTGTGCACTCCCACCTTAAGGAATAGTTTTATCTGCACAAAATAGGAACATTTTGTAACATATTTACTTAATGTTTATTATGACACTTGTCATGCAGCATACTTTTTAAACAATTTATTTTAATAATGCAGAACACTTTAGTAGTTTCCCATGTCACATTTGTGCATTGCCCTTAAGATTTTCCAGTAAGGACCAAAACATGACGATACCAATAAATAAATGAATGAAGCATTATTTTATCCTAAAGAGTATACTGATGGTTTTTCATTCAAACTGGTCTTGTTTGTCACACTTTCCTGTGTTGGAGTTTGTTAGAAGGATGTGTTCTGGCCACTTTACTGAGAAGTGTGAGTGAAATTATTATTATTATTATTATTAGTAGTAGTAGTAGTATTCAGCCTTGGGCTAGTTTGGGCAGGAACCAGAGCCCTGCCAGGTGACTGGTATGTCTCTGGTACGCTGCGTCCTGGGCAAGTTCTTAGGGGTAGTTTGCCATTGCTTTCCCCTGGTGAGTGAAATAAAGAACAATATTACAGAACTCATCACAGTTATCAGGGGACGTATTTGAATAATAATGCTACATCACAGTTATCAGGGGATGTGTTTGAATAATAATACTACATCCTAGTTATCAGGAGATGTGTTTGAATACGTGTAGTAATGGTACATCACAGTTATCAGGTGATGGTTTTGAATAGTAATTCTACATCACAGTTATCAGGAGATGTGCTTGAACAGTAATGTTCTTCTGAATTGATTTAACACATTTTGTTAGTATTACATTACAGTTACCAGGGAATGTGTTTGAAAAGTAATTCTACATCACAGCTGGTAGCTGTTACTGAAAGAATGGCAACTAGCTTGTAAGTATAAAATTTTAATTCAGTTAGGCACTACACATAGTTCCAGCTATGGACACAAAGATTAGGTGTCATGCATGTGGAGCATTGGGTCGCAGTACTACAGTATGCATAAAGAAGGGTAGAAATGCTTGGAGGATGAGTAGTTTGGGAAACAGAGAAGTTGGGACCAGGCCCATAGTCAGGGGGTGTGCTTGCAGGTGCAATGCACCCACTAGAAATTGTGAAACATCAAAGGTAAATGTGCTGGTCAGCCTGCTAAATGATGTGTGACACCCCACTGTATCCACAAATTGCTTCTGTTGAACCACATTTGGAAATGACTCATTTTAAAAAATGTATATATATGCAAGATGTTTTGTGCAATGTAATAGAGCACATTATGCATTTAAAGTGTTGATTGTGTGGTCCTGACATAGGCCCTCTTCATGTTTATGCATACATGTTATATGTATAATACAGCATTATATACATATATAAACATATGTATGAACATGCACTTGCATTGGAAGCTGCTGCACCCACTGTGTTCACAGTCTGGCTATGGGCCTGGTTGGGACAGGGGAGCAGCCTTTATGGGTTCCGGTAGTAATGCTAGGCTGCACACAAGCAGTAGGTTTCCTCTTGCATGTGATTGGTTTAGAAAGAGGCATGAGAATTATGGAACAAGAGAAGATGCATATATATATATATATACCAGCACAGAATTGTGTCAGTACTAGCAGCATCATAGATGGCATTGTGTATAACTCTCAGATAACTTTAAATGTCAAGGGCATATCAAATAAGATGGACAAGAGCAGCAGCTGAGATTAAATTGTGCACTTTGGGATACGAAATTGAACACATATATTTGATACAGGGAGGTGGATTTAATATTTTTGTGTAGAGAAATTTTCCAAGATAGATTACCATAACACAGGTCATAATGAGAGAAGTAAGAATAAAATTTGATGAGCATAGTCAGGTAATGGAAGTCAAAACATTATATGCCATTTCGAAACCATGAATTGAAACTGTTGTCAGATTACCAACAAATTCACCAGAAATGCAACAGGGATAATCATGAAAAAAGAGATAGGCCAAGAGTGCAAATGGCAGAATCATAGAACATATCTTACAAGTAGTGTAAATGCAAACAATCATAAGATCAAGATTGATTTGCCTAACATAGGGTCATAAGAATGTTAAGTATGGATGACACATACGTGTATGAGTCATTAACACAACAGGAGCAGACAGATGCTGCTGTTGATGGAATTTAAGAAATATAGAGGGCTAGAGTGGAAAATTGAAGTGATGAGCAAATGGGATCCATTATTAATGCATGCAAAGACTGTGATATATATTTCACCTACTCGAAGGCAAACCATTAACCACTACAGCAGGACAGCATGCAATTCCAGATCCATGCAGAGACATTGCAGTCATAAATTACCATATAACTGGAAATTTACAGGGGAATTAACCAAAAGTGCATGTTAGGTATAAGAAGGGAAGCCAGTCAGGCTATCAACTATGTATAATTTTGACAGAGAAAACAGAAAGGTACCTCAAAGAAGCAGATATGGAGGTTAGCCATATAACCATTGGAGACTTTTATCTCGTAGTGCCAATAAGAGATTCTGTAAGTGTGGGAAAAAGACCAGCAAGAGGTTTTTGAAACACTGAAATGCATACTGCATAATAAGCCATTGTTGCAATACTCCATTTTGAAAAGTGATAATGATGCTTGACATGAGCTGTAATGGAATTGGAGACATTTTGAATCAAGGCAGCTGGCAAAAGACTTGCCAGACAACAGAAGAGACTTTTTCAGCAACCAGAAGAGAATTGATAGCCATCCTGTGGGATTGTACACAGTTTTGACATATATGTGGGGAGGAAGTTATCACTGTCACAAACCACAAGGCTTTAACATGGATGTTAAAATTAATGATCCCAGTTCATAAATTGTGAGACTGAGGAGAATGAAAATGGTGGTGTGTTGGGTAAGATGCACACAATGACTGCTGGAAATGTGGAAACAACAGTATGCCTGGAAAAACAAGAGAGTTGGAAAGTGAGCGAAAGAGAACATAGGACAGTCTTGTACAAAGGACAAAGTCCAGAAATCCAATGTAAACTCTGACGAGACGGGAGTAGCAGGTAGAAAGACAAATGATAAGGAGAAATCAGAAACTTTGACAGAAAGACATATTGTGTCTGTTGGTGGTCATAATGGGATGCCTACAGTGTGCAAGGTACTAAAACAGTGTATTAACTGGGAAGGAATAAAGGAAATGTGACAAATGCCAGAAGAATAAAATGTCATAACATCACAACAGAATTACATTAATTGTTACAGGTATCTCTTAGGTAGTTTTTGAAAACTGCATTGTTGTCATTGGGTTTATTAGGCCAAGTGAAAGAGGAAACATGCATTTTGCCCATACAGGATGTTTTAACGAACAGCTGAGCAAGCTGCTATGGCATTTGTAGAAAATGTTATTTTAATGTAAGCACAGCCCCATATAATCCTATCAGACTGCAGCACAAACTTCTTACGTGAGACCTTTATGAATGTTTGCAGGCTATTAGGGATAAATAAAATTCAGTCAGTAAGTTAGGTCACAGACCCAAGGATCTTTGGAAAGAATGTTTAGAAGCTTAGTGGAGTACATTTGGAGCTATAAAGCAGTGGATTTGAAGCATTAATATCTGTGGGTGATTATGTCACTTTGTCGCACAACAAAACCCTCCCTTCAACTAATTGCATGCCATTTTGAATAATGTGTGGCAAGTTGTCATTCTTACCATGCATTTTGCAGTAGGGACTGAAAAGGGCATTTTATGTATATGATAGCTATGTAAAAAGAATTGAAAACTAAATTACAGAGCAGTTATGCCATGGTAAGAGGGCAGTTACACTAGGGGCGCCATGATCTGGCTCTTCATGGACCAAATTTTGAAACAGGCAGGATGGCTTATTGTAAGATGATATTTTCTGCCAGAGCTGATCACAGAAACAAGATGCAGCTTACACAGGGCCACAACCTTTGAGAATAGAAGGAATGAATATTTTTCTGCGTACAAAACCCGCTGTTCCAAGCACAGCTTGCCTGTAATGGACTGTTTTGTAAGGACTGTGTACGCTATGCTGTAACTAACCATAATTTATTTACAACCAAAGTCTGTTAATCCGGTGTCTTGTAATTCAGAAATCCTAATAATCCAGCACCTGAAAGAGTAGTTCCAAGACAGTAAATTTTGTTTTTTACCAGAAGAAAATTTCACAGTTGCAACAGGCAAATTTCAGAGACATGTTGAAAAAGCCCTACTAGAGCGTGGGTACATCAACCATTGTGGTATCTCCTGACTCCTTGTCTCCTAATCTAACAACTTCTTCAGCTGTGTAGACTCCAAAAAACACAGACAAGGAAACTGACGATGCTGAACCAGCAGATTAAGGAGATATCCAAACGGAATACTTCTGTGATTAGTTGTACAGCCCAAGGGTAGGAGAAGTAACAAAAAATTACCTGTAAGAATTTAGGTCAGTTTAGGTGTCATCTGATAATCCAGAATATTCAGTAATTCAGGGCATGTCTGATCGTATGCAAGTTGCATTAACGGAATTTTGCTGTAATTTATTTAAGTTTTTAGTATTTGCTGTCAATGTACAAAGTACCAACCAACAAATTTACATTCAGTCAACCAGAAAATGAATATATCATGCTGGACAGTACTGAACAGTTTTGTGCTAGATTGCTCGAGAATGGTTTGAGTCTGTGGATGAAAATGAGAACTAATTAAGTTAGTGTGCCAACAAAATTTTCCTCTTCAGGTTAGTCACTCAGTTACTATGCTTAGCATAGATGTTACAGCCTATTCATTTAACACCAAAGAGTTTTGTGCAAAGAGTATTGGAACTAAGAGAACTACTTTGGACAACTCTAGGAGAAACTAATGGATTTTTTAGCCCCTGTAGCAAATGAGATAAGAGCTACATTTTTGGATCAGGAGTTGACATTGAAATTAAAATTTGTGGAATGCTGACATTTTGAGGAGATAGTACAGGTTATGAAGATAGAATTATGATTAGTCTGTCACATGCTTTGTGTAAACAGCATGGAAAGAGACACTGGTCCACCTGTGCGTCTGGGCCTTAATTGTTGTGAATTAGCCATTAAAAATTACCTTACATGAATGACAATTGGAATCGCCATTGAGAAGTATCTTTACACATTATAATGAATTGGATTTAACCAGCTGTAAAATGAAGGATGTAGAGATATTAATTGAGGAACATGAATGGAAAATGAGCCATTCCATGAGACTTTCATGTGCATTGGTATTAACACCTGTTGGTTCAGTGATGTTTGTATTATTAATTTGTATTTTATGCTTTTGCTGTTATTGCTGGTGCTGTCAAACTTTTGTTACATATTTTTTAAATTGTTTAGCAATGAAGCAAATTGTAGATCTAATGTATTGGAGCCCAAAATTACCAAATGTATATAAACATACCATGAAGGTTTACAGAGGCAGTATGGCTCACAGGCTGTCCACTGATTTCAAGGATTAAGCAGAATCGGAGGGTGTTGCAGCAGAGGATGACCCTTGCAAATGTTATTTTAAATGCCAAACCAACTCAAATCCGCAACAATAAATCATCCATAGAGACACATTAGCAACCATGTCAGAAAAATATTTTAATTTTAAAACCTGCATTAGCCAATCTGCCTAGTGTAACATCCCCCAGTATACAAACTCTGTACAACCTGTATAATGTCATTCAATATCCCCTGCATAATATAACTAAGGTCCTTCCTTAATCTACATTTTTTCTGTAAGTCATTTTTTAAAGTAAACTATGTAGACTCGGGGCCATTGGCATTGTTTACAATAACAATACTCCTGGCTTTCTGGTGCCAGATATTCGTGTTATAAACTGATTTCAGACTGTGAACAGGCTACAGGGCATGTAAGCATGTATTTCTTCAGTGACCGCTGAACTGAAAAAATGAGGTAGGTGAGAAGGTATCAAGATTCTTTGAGGTATAGAAAGTGAAACAATCTTTCATCACAACACTTCACATGGTTCACTTTGACCAATTTATAAACCCTCTGAAATCTAGAGGGTCAGAACATAATTGACACTTTCTATAGCAGGCTGTTTTGCTCTCAGACAACTTCAACACTTAACTCAGTCTTCAGCCTCTGCAGGCATTCTAGCACCTTGCTGCAACACGTCATCTGTATGTTGGTGTAATTCAGTAAATAAATCTCCATTGCTCTTTTCACATCTCGTTATATACTGTTCTTTGAGCTCTATCTGTGTAATTGATGCCTTACCCAGTCATGTTGTAGCCCTCTAACGAAGAATCAACATAAGCATGGTTAACCTGTTTAGCATTTTAGCACCCCTTTCAATGAAAGTAGGTACCACCTTAGCCCAGAATAATACATATCATTATTGTAGCAGTGGCTTGGAATTACGTTCAGGTGGTACATGCTTAAGCTTGCTTCTTGGTTGGAGTTGAGTGATTTATTTGAGTGATACCGAAGAGAAATTTTAATTTGTGTAATTATTTATGTATACCAACAAACGCACAACAAATGGATAAAATTACAATTTTCTATGTACATAAACTCTCCTACATATTTTGGCAAATTTTTGCCATCTTCAGGGAGATGATAATACAAAGGAATTTATGCAAGTGTAATATTAACAAGTCAAAATTTATGTATACAGTGTTAAAGACGTAAGAGCAGCTGCAGACTTCATAGTATGGATACTGTGATATTATGTTGCTGACATATTCTTGGTTAAAAATTCATCAATGGGTCATTTTTTACCATGTATATAGTTGTTTGCATATAAACATCTAGTATCGAAGTCTTCAATCCAGAAGGATCAAGTCCCTGTGACATGTACTGATGTGTCCTGTATAGGATAAGAAGGCAAACATTCACTGAAACGTGTAGGAGATTTTACATGTAGAGGTAACTTGTAATTTTATTTCTTTCATGTGCATTTGTTATGTCTATATAAATAATTAAAATTACAATACACGGAATGAATAATATTAAACTTAATTTGTATAGTTTCTTAGTTTGTTGGTTCTGACATCAGTCTCAGTCTGTGTAGAATGGGTTTACCTGAGTATCATTAGTTTCTTTCTCCCGACTGGCTGAGCAATTTTGGGCTGCTGTCAAACAGTTACACTCTATAATTACATCAAACCCTTTAACATGCCTTAAATTTGTAACTGTACTTTGTACTTGCTCCTTATAAATTAAGATATTTGGTACTTTAATTATTTTAGAAGCTGCTGGTTTTTGTTAGTTGGTTAAGGGTAGGGCTACTTCCATTGTCAGTTATGGCTAGAGAAGTCGGGCCACTTTGATGAGACCGGCAGTTATGAAATACAAACTTCAGTATGTTTGGGAAGCAGCGCAGTAGCACATAGAACAGTGGGTCCAAAATGAAGTGCAACATTATCAGGCCATCTGCAACTTTGTAGAATATTTTACTGATTGCACATCCGGGAGCCCATTGTGCCAGCAGAATGGATATCTGGAACATAAATAATTGTGGGATATATTTTTATGTGGAACATCATGTTGTGATGAAGATACACTGAATGAATAATTGTCCGTCACAAGTAAGATCTTTTTGAATAATATATGATATTAATGCAACATGTTTCGGCTCAATAAGAAGCAGTCAGATGGTTAAGATAAAATGTAATTTTATCAATTCCTGCATATCTGTCTGTCTTTTACTTGAAGAAAAAAATATAGATTATTGTTTGGCTCCAAAACTGTTATCTTGTTTATCTGTAGGCAAGTAGGTTTGAGTATCAAGGTATTGTCATGGTGGTATAACCGTTAAATTCAGAGTAGAGTCCATTGTAGAATAGATTTGTTTTGTTTCATATGTTGATACTTTTTGTGATGTGTAATACTTTGCCCAGCTAACAAGAAGAGGGTACAGAATTTTTTGGTTGGTCTGTGCATCCCTGTGAAATTGGGTGGTATAACATTGCTAAAAACTGCAGATACTCTGAACACTGCTGTGTCTGCAAATGTCAGTTATTGGACTTGCTATTTTAAGATGGTGGCGAATTTTCCCTGCATTGAAGTACCATACATTCTTAACCTTAGCACTAAGTAGAGGTTACTGCTGGCATTAACAACAATATACGACTTAATTTACTTGTAAATGACTTTGGTTATTTTAAATTAAAATCATTAATGAAAACATTATGTTCACATGGAAGAAGCAGGAATTTTAATGTTTTAAATTGACTTCTATATAAATTTATGAGTTTGACTCCAGCTGTAATT
>JGI24700J35501_10930574_pt1 | contig 15968 bp, 10 predicted proteins | sample TergutTh196P1_FD_35501 | JGI IMG/M metagenome (IMG submission 35501)
GAGTTGTTCGGAAACTTCAGTTTCAGAACAACTTCTGCTTAAAAAAGCACTTTTTTGGGGCTTTTGCCCCAAAAAATGCGAGACTTGTTCGAGAACCATCAGGTTCTCGAACAAGTCCAATTACTACCGGGCGACGCTTCCCCGGTTCCGAGCCGTATGGGGCATCGGGTAAATTTGCCCACCAAATTTCACCTTTAACCATTACCAGGCCTCTTTGCCGAGAACTTCGGTTTGGGCTGCCATAATACATGGATCAAGGGATGTGTCTACTTCTTGGCAGATTTCGCTAATAAGCTCTTGGATATGCTCCTCATCAAATTTAGCCCTCTGTGAGAAACGGATAAGATTTATCGCCGCTAAATCCTGTAAAACGCGCAAAGCCGCTGCGTCCATAATTTCAATGGTTATTGTCCTGTTCATAGAACCATTTTATCACAAAAAAAACATCGCCGCAACACAAGCCGTAATAACACTCTAACTTTTTTCCCAGCCTAGCGAGCGTTTTACCGCGTCTTTCCAGCCGGCGACAAGTTGCGCTCTGTTTGCTTCTTCGATAGCGGGCTTGAACACTCTGTCTTGCGCCATGTTTTTTACAATGTCGTCCTTGTCGGCATAGTAGCCCACAGCCAGACCCGCCAAGTAGACCGCGCCCAAGGCCGTGCTCTCTATCACCTTTGGCCGGATAACATCGGTATTCAGAATGTCCGCCTGAAACTGCATAAGAAAATTGTTGCCAGTCGCACCGCCGTCCACCCGGATACCCTTGATAGGCACATTCGCATCGGCCTCCATCGCTTTGATAACATCAAAACACTGGTAAGCAAGGGACTCCAGCGTGGCGCGGACAAAATGTTCCTTGGTCGTGCCGCGCGTTATGCCAACGATAGTCCCCCTGGCAAACTGGTCCCAGTAAGGCGCACCCAGGCCGACAAAAGCCGGCACCACATACACCCCCCCCGTATCCTCGACCTTCATCGCGTACTGCTCGGAAAAAACAGCGTTGTCGATAATGCGAAGCCCGTCGCGCAGCCACTGGATAGCCGCGCCTGCAATGAACACACTGCCTTCCAGCGCGTACTCCACCTTGCCATCCGCGCCCCAAGCGATTGTCGTCAAAAGCCCGTTTTTGGAAGCCACCGCTTTTTCCCCGGAGTTCATCAAAATAAAACAACCCGTGCCGTAAGTGGTTTTTACCGTTCCCGGCTCGAAACAGCACTGGCCGAACAGCGCGGCCTGCTGGTCGCCGGCAATCCCCGTTATGGGAACCTCGCCGCCAAGAAATTCCGCATCGGCGAATCCGAACCTGTAGCTTGAGGGCTTTACCTCCGGGAGCATTTGGGGGGGAATGTCAAGCTCTTTCAAGATGTCAGCGTCCCACTGCAGCGTGTGAATGTTGAAAAGCATGGTGCGCGAAGCGTTGCTGTAATCGGTAACGTGCGCCTTACCCTTGGTGAACTGCCAGACCAACCATGCGTCAACATTGCCAAAGAGAAGCTCGCCCTTTTCGGCCATCGCCCTTGCGCCCGGGACATTTTGCAGAATCCAGCGGATTTTTGTGGCGGAAAAGTAGGCATCCACGACCAGCCCCGTTTTTTCGCGGATTACCTTGTCGAACCCCTTGGCTTTAAGCTCTTGGCAGTAGTCTGCCGTGCGGCGGCACTGCCAGACGATGGCGTTGTAAACCGGCTTGCCGCTCGCCCTTTCCCAGACGACGGTCGTTTCGCGCTGGTTTGTGATGCCGATAGCGGCAATATCCCCGGCGGAAAGCCCTGCGCGGGCTTTGGCTTCGGAGGCGACGCCAAGCTGGGAAGACCAAATTTCCATAGGGTCGTGCTCGACCCAGCCCGGCTGGGGGAAGATTTGGGTAAACTCTTTTTGCGCCAACTGGATAATGTTGCCCTGCTTGTCGAAAACTATTGAGCGAGAGGTTGTCGTGCCCTGATCAATTGCCACTAAATACTTTGAAATACGCGCCCCCAAAAAATAAGAAAAAGCCGGCAAAACCCGCCGGTTCTTAAAATTTGTCATGAAAAACGAAATGTGTCAATGAGCTTCCTGTTGAATGAAGAAAAGCTCGGAGGCACGGATTCGGAATAGGTTCACACAAAGGCACGGATTCGGAATAGGCTCACACAAAGGCACAAAGGCACGGAGCACTGGCAAGAAAGTGCCGCTTCATCTCTACATTATCCTCTCTTCTCTTCTATTAAATGAGGCAAGAGAGAGGCGCGGCCTTATCATATTCCGCCCAACCTCCTAACCTTTGTGCCTTTGTGCCTTCGTGCCTTCGTGCCTTTGTGTGATCTTTTTTCGATAAATTTTGCCGGCCGGCGATTTTTTTTTGCTAAAACGCGAAAAACCGCTTGACAAGATGCTCGCAAACCCGTATTATGTTATAAGTGTTTTGTGATTGGATGTCTTCTAGGGAAACGCTGATTAACTCGACGCTAATCAGCGTTTCCCGCTGCATTTGCTCATTTCATTGCGCAAAATGCGGGTAAGAACGATGATTCGGATTTTAATCCGCATCCTCGATGGGATTTAATCATCGTTTCCTTAGACGTTCTTCTCGTGTTGTACGCGTTGTAGTTCGCGTTGCGATACAGCGCGTTTTCGGACGATTAACTCAGCGGGAGAGTGCTACCTTCACACGGTAGAAGTCACTGGTTCAAATCCAGTATCGTCCATTAAATGGAAAACATCGAGAAAAAAAACCGCCCGGCGGCTCACTGGGCGGACGAGACGGCGGCCAAAATAATTTTCGAAAAGGGCGAAAAGCCTTTTTATACCTGCGCCTCTGGGATTACGCCTTCCGGCACGGTGCATATCGGCAATTTTAGGGAAATCATCTCTGTAGATTTGGTCGTGCGGGCTTTGCGCGACTTGGGGCGGAATGTTCGCTTCATCTATTCTTGGGACAACTACGATGTGTTCCGCAAAGTGCCCAAAAATATGCCAAAAATCGAAGAGCTGGAAAAATTCCTGCGCTTTCCAATCACTCTGGTTCCAGACCCTTGGGAGCAGGAATCGAGCTATGCAAGGCATCACGAGGTGGAGGTCGAAAGCTCTCTGCCGCTCGTCGGCATCTTCCCGGAGTATCTGTATCAGGCGGATCGCTACCGGGCGGCCGCGTATGCGCCGGGCATCCGCAAGGCTTTGGAAAACAGGCTGGCTCTCAAAGGCATTCTTGACAAGTTCCGCGACGAAGACCACAAAATTCAGGGTGATTGGTGGCCGGTAAGCGCATTTTGCGGCAACTGCAACAAGGACGAAACCGATATTGCAGGCTGGGACGGCGAGTGGGTCTTGAGTTACAATTGTAACGCCTGCGGGCACAAGGCCAGCGTGGACATCCGCAATGCGAAGGAGATCAAACTAAGCTGGCGTATTGACTGGCCTATGCGCTGGGAGTACGAAAAGGTCGATTTTGAGCCGGCGGGTAAGGATCACCACAGCCACGGCGGCAGTTTTGACACGGCGCGTCTTGTTTGCAAAGAGGTCTACCAATGGGAGGCGCCGGTAACTTTCCGCTACGATTTTATCGGTATTAAAGGCTCGGTTGGGAAAATCTCTAGTTCGTCCGGCGTTGTGGTAACGCTTGCCGACTTGCTAAAGGTTTACACGCCCGATCTTGTGCGCTATCTTTTTGCCGGCACCAGGCCGAACACGGAGTTTACGGTTTCTTTCGATCTTGACGTTATCAAAACTTACGAGGATTTTGACAAGACGGAGCGCATTGCATGGAAGATGGAGGCGGCAAAGGATGATGCGGCCTACCGCCGGGAGCGGCGTATTTACGAGCTTTCCCAAGCGGGTGTCGCGGCGGATGGCAAAACGTTGCCGCTGGAGGGTTCCGCCCCTTTCCAGATTCCGTTTCGCCATCTTGGTAACTTGATTCAAATTGCCGACGGCGATGTCGAAAAAGCCCTTGCCGATCTTTCCCGTCTTGACGGCGGCGCGCCTGCTGCCGAACAGTTGCCGGCGGTTCGCGCCAGAGCTTTGTGCGCCAAGTACTGGGTGGAAAACTGCGCCCCGGAGGAGTTCCGTTTCCGGCTTAGGCCGCCCGGCGAGGTCGCGGGGCTTGTGTTTTCTGCCAGCGAAAAGGCCGCCTTGGATTTTCTGCGCGATGATGTTATCGCAAAGCTCGACGGTTTTCCCGACGACAAGGCCTGCTCGCAGGCGGTTTACGATGTGGCGCGTAAGGCGGGGATCGACAGCAAGGAGTTGTTTCGTGTCGCTTACAATGCCCTTATCGGCAAGGATCAGGGGCCACGGCTGGCCAACTTTTTACGCTCGATTGGCAAGGAGCGTCTCTTGGGTATTTTATCGTAATGCTTCGTCTATGGAAAACTCCGCCGCTTCTTCGCCGTCGTAGTAATTCACGGTTTCTGCTGTGAATTTTAACACGGTGTAATCTTCGTCATCGATGCCTTTGGGGTAATAGGCCAGGCATTCGTCGCCTGTCCACAAAAGCTCCCGAGTTGCCCTGTCTGTGCAAACTTCGATTGTGCCGGTAAAGAGCGCACCTTTGAATTGCTCGCTGTCGCAATAATACACGGACGCTTTCGGGTTTTTCAAAAACTGCGCCACTCGCTTTGAGCTTGTGTTTGTGGAAAAATAGTGCTTCCCTAGGCTTCTTTCCCGCTCAAAAATCAGCATTGCCTTCATTTGCGGATAGCCGGCTTCATTAATCGAAGCAATGTATGCGACGGTGCTGTTTTCCCGCAATTCCCGTATTTCTGTTTTGATGTTTCCATCCATTTTTGATTCTCCTGTTTACACTATGGCGCATATTAAAATGCGAGTCAAGCGTTTTTTTGCCCGCCGGTAATAATATGACAATTGCCAAATTGGGCAAGGCTGTGTTACACTTTATACATAGCACATTTTGAAAACAAGGATTAGCGATGAAGTTGTCAAAAGACCAGTTGAAGGAAATGGCCGCGAAAGCAATCGACGAAAAGCGGCAGGCGATTATCGATCTGGGCGATTCTATTTTTAACGAGCCGGAGCTTGGCTACAAAGAATACAAAACTCAGGCCAAGGTAAAAAAAGTTTTCGACGATCTGAAAATTCCCTACAAGGACAATGTCGCGCTTACCGGCGTTGTCGGCACGCTGAAAGGTGTGCGCTCTGATGCAAAAGTCGCGGTAATGGGCGAGCTTGACGCGGTTATCGCGCCAAACCACCGCTGCGCCGACAAAGCGACAGGAGCCGCCCATTCCTGCGGGCACAACTGCATGATCGCCGCCCTTGCCGGGGTAAGCTACGCGCTGGCCGGCACGGAAATAATGCGGCATCTTGACGGGGATGTCGCGCTTATGGCTGTCCCGGCCGAGGAATATGTCGAAATTGAATTCCGCAAAAGCCTTATCGATGCGGGCAAGGTAAGGTTCGTGGGCGGCAAGCAGGAGTTCGTGCGGCTGGGCGAGATGGACGGTATCGATGTCGTAATAATGGAACATAACGATTCCGGCCGGGTGGACGGCAAAAAGGCCTGCGCGGGTTACGGTTCTACCGGCTTTGTCGGCAAGCTGGTTCGCTATGTGGGCAAGGCGGCGCACGCGGGTAGCTCGCCGCACTTGGGCATCAACGCGCTTAATGCCGCCAACATCGGGCTTTTGGCGGTTTCCATGCAGCGCGAAACCTTCCGCGACAAGGACTCGATTCGTGTCCATCCGATTATCACAAAGGGCGGCGATCTTGTGAACACTGTGCCGGACGATGTGCGTATCGAAACTTATATTCGCGGCAACAATATCGAGGCGATTTTGGATGCCGAGGTGAAGGTTGACCGCGCTTTCAAAGCCGGCGGCTTCGCGATGGGGGCGGGTTGCGAGATAACGACGCTTCCCGGCTATCTTCCCCTTGTAACTTGCGATCCTTTGCTGGATATTATGTACGAAAACCAAGCGCGGCTTTTGGGCAGGGAAAATGTCGCCCGCGAGGCTGGCCCTATGACTGGCTCCACGGATGCGGGCGATCTCTCCTATATTATGCCTATGCTTCATGCGGGTTTTTCCGGGTTGGCCGGCGATTTGCACTCAAGCGAGGTCGAAATTGTGGACAAGGAGCTTGCCTACATTGCGGCGGCGAAGTGTCTTGCGATGACGGTTATCGATCTTTTGTACGACGGCGCGGCGAAAAAGATTGCGGGCGACTTTAAGCCGCTTATGACAAAGGATCAGTACTTGATGGAGTGGGGGAAAATATAAAAACCTTTGGTTTTTATATTTTCCTCGCAGAAAACCGCTTTGCGGTTTTCTGCACCGGGGGAGAGTCAAGGTAAGGAGGAGCGAAGTGATAGAAAAAATCAGGGTTTATTTGTTTGATTGGAAGGTGCACGTTCTGTGTATTGTCTTTGTCGTGGTCGCGGAGTTGATCGGCGCGCGCGCTGTGGGGCCGTTCCCGCTTTTCGGCGCGAATATTGGTTTTACTATGTTTCCTATGCTTTTTGTGCTTTTGTTCGGGATTGTTTTAGGCATACTCAAGGCTATTCCTCAAAAGATTATGGAGACGGCCGCGCCTTATATCGGTATTTCGGTCATGTGGCTTATTGCCAAGCTTGCATCCGGCATTGGGCCTAATCTGCACGTTCTTGTGGCGGCAGGGCCTGCGTTTCTTTTGCAAGAGTTCGGCAATTTGGGAACTGTTTTTCTGTCTATGCCGGTGGCGATTCTTATTTTCAAAATGGGAAAGGAAGCGATTGGCGCGGGTTTTTCGATTTCGCGCGAAGGTTCGCTTGCTATTGTCAGTTCGATGTACGGTCTTGACTCTCCGCAGGGGCGCGGGATTATGGGGGCTTACATTACCGGCACGGTTTTGGGCACGTTGTTCTTTGGCATTTTTGCCTCGGTAATTATCGCTATCGATGTTTTCAGTTTGGAGGCTCTGGCGCTTGCATCCGGCAGTGGCTCTGCCTCGATGATGGCGGCCGCGCTTGCTCCTATGGTGGATGCTTGGCCGGAGCGTCAGGCGGAGATTATGGCGCTTGCTTCTACTTCCAACTTACTTACTTCTGCCACGGGTTTGTATTTCAATATGCTTCTTGCGATTCCTATTGCCAACTGGCTTTACAAGGTTTTGCAGGGCGATAGGTTGCACCAAAGGGCGATTGCCCGGAAAGCTCAAAAGCTTGGGCTTAATCCGGATGATGTGCAGGCGGCTTTTAAGGCGGAAAAAGAAAAGTCCGCCGGGGCGGGTTCTGTCGCGGCTTCTCCGGCGGGCAAGCCTACTCTTTCTGATCTTTGGGTGAACAGGCTGAAGGTTCTTATTATTTCCGGTTTTTTCGGCATGATTGCCAACTATATTCACACGATGGGTGCTTTCCGGGGTGTGGTTCACTTTTTTCAAACTGGCACATATCTTAATCCCGATGCGGTGGTTACGCCTTTTGGCGCGTTGCCGGCGATGCTTCTAATGGGGTTGCCTATTATTTTGGGTTGTGCTTTGGACGATTTTCTGGCTCCAAAATTCAAAAAAATCAAGGTTCCTGCGATTTTGTATATTTCGGCGATTGGTATTTTGCTGGGTATTCCCGGCGGGCCTATTGCCGAGGTTTTTGTCCGCGAGGCTGCCAAGGTGGGGCTTTTGCCTCTTTGCACTCCGATTCTCGCTTATGCCGGTATTTCCATTGGCAAGGAGCTTAAGGCTTTCAAAGAGCAGGGTATATCTATTGTCTGTGTCTCTTTGCTGGCTTTTTCCGGCACATATCTTGGCTCGGCTATTATCGCCGAGGTTGTGCTCAGGATTACTGGCGCGGTCTAGGGGCAAAGATAAAAACCCTATGGGTTTTTATCTTTGCCTCGCAGAAAACCGCTTCGCGGTTTTCTGCACGGGGGGGCTTTTGCGCGTTTTAGGGGAAGAAGCTGAACATTTCCCTGTTTACAAAAAACCGTCCCGCGCTAAATACATTGATGCTGAAGTAAACCCTGCCACCGTTAAAGTACACATAATCTTTGTTTTCTGGCACGAGTAAAACATCTCCCCCGCGACTTACTGTCATTACGGCCCCGGAGGGGGTTGTATCGTCGATCGACAGAGTCGCGCCCCTCGCCTCGAATACTGTTTGCGCGTCATTGAAAAGCAAGGCTGTAACTTCGGACAAGTCCACGTTCCATGCTATTTCGACCATTCTTGCCATGTCGGTCAAGGAGAACAGCCCCACGAGCCGTTGGTTGCCGGGCAAAAAGCTGTAAAAAGTCGGGTCGTTGCCGACATGACCGCCGCTTGTCCAGCCGATGTTAATTCTTGCGGAAAGAATCGTCCCAACAGTTTCGCGCATAGCGATATAGCCGCCAGCCGCACTCTGTAAAGCTGCAAGTTCTTCGTCGCTAAGATCGTCAATGCCAAACACGCTGTACATCACTTGGGGGAAAATGTCGCTGTTTTGGGCTGTCATAAAAAACACGCTCTCGAAACTTCCGCTGGCCCTTGCCAAAGGCGCGATAAATCTGGAGAGCGGATCGGAGTGATAGGTTCCCGTGGTTTGCCTGTTGCCCATTGTAACGCCGCCAGTGCCGTGGTCGGATGCGATCAGTATCATGGTGCGTCCGCATTGTCTTGCAAAATCCAGAGCCACGCCCACAGCCTCGTCAAAGGCGAGGATTTCTGACATTAATGCTACGGGTTCGTTTCCATGGGCTGCCCAGTCAATCTTTGAACCTTCTACCATCAAGAAAAACCCGTTTTCATTTTGGGAAAGTAGCGATATAGCTGTTTCGGTCATTTCTGCTAACGAAGGTTGGTCGGGCATCAAATGCCTGTCAATTTCGTTAAGCATGAAATGCGGAGCAAACAGCCCCCAAAGCCTGCCCTCGGTAACTTCCAGCATTTCTTCGCGTGTTGTTACAAACTGATAGCCTCTTTCAACTAGGCTGTCGATCAAGTTTTCTCCGTCTTGCCGGAAAGGAGGGGCCATAAACTGAAGACCTGCGCCCAACACAACGTCAATGTTTCCATAAACTTGTTGCTCCCCTATTATGTCATATCTGTTACGCTCTACATGGTGAGCCGAAAAGCCGGCCGGTGTTGCATGCTGAATGTTAGAGGTAGCAATAAGGCCGGTGGATTTGCCAAGAAATTGAGCTGCTTGCAAAACATTTGCCACAGGTCGGGCATAGTGCGTTACGCCCAAAAACCTGTTGTTGGTCAAATACCCGGTTGCCATGGACGTAGCGGCAGGCGCCGAATCCGCAATGCCCCCGATAATAACCCCGTCAGTCCAGTACGAGCGTATTTTTCCGCTTATTATCTCGTCCATACGCAGCCTGGCACTAAGGTCAACATAACCTGTATTGGGCTCAAAGGCCTTCAGCCACCTGGCAATGGTTACGCCGTTTGCATCCATGCCGTCAGGTATCATAAAAATGATGTTACGGATTTCAATGTTAGGGAAATTTATATCCGTAGTAAATGGCGTAAAGAGCGGCCGCTCGTTAGCCGAAACGTTAATTGCGCTGGCAGTAAGCAACAGCGTTGTCAAAAGCACCGTCAATTTTTTCATGTCTCTTCCTCCTTTTTGCTTTAACGTGTAACTAACTCCAAGTTAAGGTGTTCGCCGCCGCCATCATCGTAACTATTGCGCCATTGATAATGCCTGGCAAGTACGGATTGTTTGTTATTGCGTAAATCTTTCTGGCTATGACAGGTGTTATGGAAAGGATCGCCAAAAAAGGAAAGAGCCATACGGCGAACATATGGTATGGAGCCTGCGCCCCTGCGGCATGGTCTCCGAAGAAAAGAAAACCCGTACCAAGGAAATGAAAATACTGTATGCTCAAAAGTATTGCGGCAGGCAAAACATTTATCAAAGAGAAAATAAGCATATTAAGCTTTTTACAGCCTATGTTGTTATAGTTAAAACTTGTTGCCGAAAGCGAATTTGCTACAAAGAAAATCACCATGAAAAGCATATAGGGGACAAGCGCGTAAAGAAGCGTGGCGCTTTGGAAAGGCCGAAGTGCCAAAACCCAGATTCTAAAGTCGACCATGAAGAAAAAATCCGCAAAGAAAAGTATGCCGAAAAATACAGTTAGGCTCAAGGCTGCCAAAAGCAAGGTTCTGCCAAGGTTTTTAAGACTTATGGCGATGCCCCGGCCTTCCAAAGAAAAGCCAGTTTTTTTGCCGTGGGCAAAGTAATAAACAGCCATGAGTAAAAGTCCAAAGCCGCCGTTTACTAAAGCCCAAACACCTATTCCGAAATTCTGTGTTTGCCTAAAACTTTCTGTAGAATGACGGAAAGCCTCGGTGGCACTTAATATAGGGAAATAAGAGAGTGTTGCAAAGGTTGCTGCTATCAACATAAAAGCGAAGAACCAAATTTTGCCGTTTTTATCCGTTTGCAAAGGCTGGACAATTTCTTTTGCCCTTAGCGGTTCAAACGCTTTTGTGAACACCATAAGCGTTACAAAGCTGACGAGAAAAATAAAGATTGCAACCAGCCCGATTGTGTTAAACACAACCTTCCACTGCCAGACTTGGCTGGCAGGCGCAATGGGGTTCGGCGCGCCAAGAGCCGTTTGGAAAAATTCAATAGTGCCATAAGTGGCTTGAGACGAAAAGTGCGCCCAAGGGTGCAAGATTGCCGGGTTGTAAATAACCCTTATCGCCTCTTGCCCGTCAATCATTTCCCTGTAAATTGTCTCTGCGGTTCTTTGGGCAAGGCCTGCCGGGTTTCGCCCAAAATGCAGGAAAGACTGGGCATTGTTAAAGTTCATGAAGTATCGCGGAGCAGTGATATTCCCGGCGGCATCTACATCGAGCATGAAAAACTCTTCATACTGTGGCGCAACAATGCCGACATGGCGGTTTCCGTAAATGTTGACAAATTCCCCTTCCACAGCCCAGATTGCGTTTGCAGAATTTAGCATAACGGCAGAAATAAGCCTTGTTTCTCTTTGGTTGTCAATGGTAACGGCAATATTAGAACTCATGCCGCCCAGCGAATGCCCGGAAATGCCTATCCGTGTGGCATCAACATAGCTAAGGCGGCTTATCATCAACACCGCTTCATTCATGCTCTGTAAAATCATGGGAGTCGCCGCAACTTGTGCTGAGTCCCCATGTGAAAACATATCTATAGCAAACACGACAAAACCACGGCGTGAAAGCTCCACAAAATTAAGGTCTTGCATCGCTCTGTTGTTAAACATTCCGTGGCTTACAATAACCGCCGGTGCCGGACTTTCCGCAGAAACCCCAGGGGGAACAAAGAGCCAGCCGCTCATGTGTCCAAAATTTGTCTCGAATACTATCTGGCGCATACTTACACGCCCGCCGCCTGTCTGAACCAAACTTGCGCCTATCATGCTGACCGCAAGCCCGACAATGGCTATACAAAGCCAAAACTTTGCCGCTTTTTGTTTACTTTCCATAATTTTCATGCTCCTTTGCTTAATATATTTTGCTTGTTATCCCAAGCCTCACAAAAATCTAAAACACCAACTTCCCTGCAAGCTCTGTAAAAATTACACCCAGTGCATGAGCCCCCGCGTCGGGATACCCAAGACTGCGTTCGCCGACAGCGCCGGCGCGGCCCATGCGGGCGGTTATCGCTTCGGTGCTTTTGGCGCCGTCTACTGCGGCTTTGGCTCCTGCTGCAAATGCTTCTACGAAGCTGGCTTTGCTTTTCGCCGCATCGCTCCATGCATTCGCGCAAGGAACAAGCGCGTCGATTAGGGTTTTATCGCCAACTTGCGCCCCTCTGCCGAAGGAACGCTCGCCTGTTTGCTGAATGCCTTTGACGGCAGCCTGCAACAGCGCCGCTGTGTCCGCCACAGACAGGCCGGCCTTGCCTTCCGCCTGTTTGCCTGCCGCACGGAAGGCGGCACCCCAGATAGGCCCCGATGCTCCACCGCAATGCTCCATAATCACAAGGGAGCATTCGCTAAGAAAAGAACCAATCGTAAGCCCGGGAAGGGATACAATTCGCTTCCATTGGCGCTTCAACTCGCGAAAGCCCTTGGCTACGCTCATGCCGAAATCGCCGTCCCCGGCATGAGAGTCCAAGTCGCAAAAAGCGGTTTCATTGCGTATGCAGCAATCGCTTATCGCATCCACTATGTAGATTATGTTTTGAAGCGACAGGGCATCGGCGACTTTCGCGTAACTGGCAGGGCTTTCAATCTCGTAACAGGCATCGCCTTCTGTAGGTTCTTCGGCATAAGGATCGCTGTAGGGAACGCTCTTTTCAGCAACGCCCAGCTTAAAACCTGGGGTTTGGCAGGGAGCGTCAAGCAGTGTTTCCAATTCATCGTCAAGATGCAGAACGGAAAGCGAGGCCCCCGCCATGTCGATGCTGGTCATGTAATTTCCTACGAATGTGCGCGTAACGGCAACTCCCATTTTGTCCAACTCTCTTGCCACCGCCGCATTCATAAGATATAATTCCATAAGCGGGGTCGCGCCGAAACCATTAACCATAATGGCGACCCGTTGACCGCGATCGTTGCCGCCGCCAAAGCCAAATTCGCCGCATACAGCCTGCACCATGCGCCCTGCAAGCTCGCTCGCTTCAAGAAGGCCCTCCCGCTTGATACCCGGCTCGCCGTGGATGCCTACGCCGTATTCCATTTCGTTTTCTGCAAGTTCAAAAGTCGGACTGCCTTTCGCCGGGACTGTACATGAAGTTAAGGCAAAGCCGATACTTTTTACCCTGCCGACAACTTTTTCTGCAATGGCTTTAACTTCCGAAAGGGATTTCCCCTGTTCTGCCGCCGCGCCTGCAATTTTGTGTACGAACACAGTTCCGGCAACCCCGCGCCGCCCCACGGTGTAAAGGCTGTCCTGCACGGCTACATCATCGTCTACCTTGACGTAAGTTACCTCAATTCCGTCTTCCTGTGCAAGCTGCGCCGCGCTCTGAAAGTTCATTATGTCCCCGCTGTAGTTTTTGATGATGAGCAGAGTGCCTTTCTTCCCGGCCGTTGCGCGTATCGCCTGATACACCTGAATTTGCGAAGGAGAGGCGAAAACATCGCCGCAGACCGCCGCGTCAAGCATTCCCGTCCCGACAAAGCCGGCGTGGGCTGGCTCGTGGCCGCTGCCCCCGCCGCTTATAAGGCTTACCTTTTCGGCGTTCAATACCCGGCGTTTTATAATTTTGTGCCGTGGCAGCAGTTCAAGCTCCGGGTGGGCAAGGACTATTCCGTGGCACATTTCCCGCACAATGTTTTCCGTTTTGTTAATCAGTTTTTTCACGGAACTACTTCCCCCCGGCCTTGTACGCGTTGCCGATTCGGTCGGCTGTAATTATGGCGGCCATCACCGATTCTACCGTTATGGGAAATGGCATGGAATGGATGGACTCTTCGGGGATGCAGGCTTTCTCGGCAACTTGGCGCAACTCGTCGTCCGTGATTTTAGGTACGCCGATGTCGGCAAGGCAGACTGGCAGGCCGATTTTAAGGCAGAACTCCAGAACTTCTTCCAGTTCCTCGGTCGGCGCGTTTTCCAGCACCAATTGCACGATTGTACCAAAGGCGACTTTTTCCCCGTGGTAGTATTGGTGCGTGCCTTCCAAAATGGTAAGGCCGTCGTGAACGGCATGAGCGGCAGCCAATCCGCCGCTTTCAAAACCAAGACCGGAAAGCAGGCTGTTCGCTTCTATGATGTTTTCCAAAGCCGGTGTTACTTGTTTGCAAGAACAAGCTTGCATGGCTTTTACCCCGTCTTCCAACAGTGTCTGGTAGCACAGTTCGGCAAGGGCCATTGCCGTTTTTGTGGGCTTTGCGCCTCCGCACTTTCCTTCCCTAAAACCGCAGGGAAGACCTGCGTTTACGTTGGAAAATGATGCGCTGGTGGCTCTTGCCTCGAAGTATGTTGAAAGAGCGTCTCCCATTCCGGCGGCCAAAAAGCGGGCGGGGGCATTGGCAATAATTTTTGTGTCTACAAGAACGACATTGGGGCTTTGCACGAAATAGGCATAGTCGTCAAAAGCACCGTCGGGGGTGTACAAAACGGCCGAATGGCTTGTGGGGGCATCGGTGGCGGCGATTGTCGGGGCTATAATTAGCGCCGCTCCTTTTGCCACGCATTTTGCCGTGTCTATGGCTTTGCCGCCGCCCAGCCCCACGGTGCAATCACAGTTGTTCTTTTTCGCAAGCTCTTCAAGGCGCGCAACTTCCTGCCGCGAGCACTCCCCTTGAAAGCCGCTTTCGACAAATGTTACGCCGAATTTGGCGGCTGTTGCGTCCAGTTGCCCTCGTACACGGGCTACATCATCGGGATGCGATATCAATAGGGCGCTTTTGCCGTAAAGGCTTACAAAGTACCCCAGGTTGTAAAGTTCGTCTTCTCCTTGCACATATTTTGCAGGGCTGATAAAAGCTTTTCTCATTTTGCCATACTCCTTTAATTTGGCTGTCCAAAACGCTATGCTTTGGAACAGACTGATTGTTTTTATCCGTATTTTCAGTATACGGCGCAAATCTTGAAAATGTCATTGGCTGGAAATATCCATTTATAGCTATTCAAAGTGGGATAAAAATATCCGAAAGCAAAAAATTGAATATTTATGTCTATGGGGGTTGGCTATATCAGGCTTTTGAATTGTAAAGGACGAACTTTCTAAAGTTGGCGGGGGTCGTGCCTTCATATTTTTTAAAGCTTCTAATGAAGTGCCCGGCATCGCTGAACCCAAGTGCGAAAGCTATTTCATTGATGTTTTTGTCTGATGTTTTTAACAGTTCTTTCGCCCATTTTACCCTTGAGCGCAATAAATACGACGAATAAGTTTCGCCCATTTCCCGCGAAAACATTTTGCTAAAGTGTCCCGGGCTGACATTGCACAAGGCTGCCAGTTGTTTGGCCGGCAGGCTTTCGTTTTTATGCTCGTTTATATATTCTATTGCCGGGCGCAGTATTCTGTTGACTTCAACTTCTTTTTCTGTCTCTTGCTTGATATGAGATTCAATTATCGCCGCATCCAGCTTCCGCTTGACGTTTTTCAGGTTTTTTGCATGGTATGCCGCTAAATTGCTATTAATCTGAGTCGGATTTAGCACATTCGCGCACATTTCCAAAGCCATGTTTTTTTCGATAGCTTCTTCTACGATATAGTTGCACAGATGAAACAACATATCAACTATAACCTTAACTCTGGAAAAAGAAAGTTTTGGTATCTGGTTTATCAGGTTCATGTCCGCGCCTAGCATCTGCTCAAGCCTTTGTCTGGAGGATGCGCACATAACTTCTAGCTGGGTTATATCGCTTTCTTCCGTAAGCAGCACTTGCCCTATCATTATTGCGCCTAAATAATTATCGTTGACAATTATTGGAATGGCCGCATCTAAAATATTGGCATGGCACAGATAGATATACGGCTTTTGCATCCTTGTCGCCTCTAGGCCTCCCCTGGAATCGCACTTTTGGCATTCCATGTTCAAAGAAGGCTCCGCGCGTACGCGCTTGCAGAATTCGCTGCAATGGCTGTGGCGCGTCATGGGGACCCCCTTGAAGTCAACGGTGATTATGGCCATGCCCGTCATGACAGCCAAGGAGTCTTGAAGGGTCTGCCATTTTTCTACATCCAAAACAAACAGTAAATCCTTGTTTTTCAATACCATATAATTAGCAGTATGTAGTTTTTCTTTCGGTTTTGCAAGTCCGCGAATTGCCTAACAATTAATCCAATCGAAAAGTTGCAAGGCGGCTGATGCCTACACCTATTTTAACAGCCCGGTCAATTCATCCGTAGAGAGGGTTTAGGCAAGACCCGCCCAGTCAAGGGGCAAGGCCGGATACCCCCGCCGAGTAGGGCAAAATCAGTTTGCCGGCAATGGCGGAGGAGGAAAACCAACCTCCGCCATAATTATAGAAGAACCATTGCACTTGCGGCAGGCTTATGTAGCGGAATGCTTCTTTATAAATTCCAAGCCCTTGCGTGCAATATCTTCCGGCGGGTCATCGCAGCTTCTCCACAGGCACAGTGCCGGAATCAAAGCTGGCGCGGAGCCGCCGTAAAACGC
>JGI24700J35501_10930573_pt1 | contig 15964 bp, 18 predicted proteins | sample TergutTh196P1_FD_35501 | JGI IMG/M metagenome (IMG submission 35501)
GAACTGTCGTTGCTAGAAAATTTGTCAACCTAGCAACAGAAAAAGACCACTTGCAAAAGGCATTAAACAGGCAGAAAAAAGCCCAACAAAACGGCAACAGAAAAACGCCAATAAAATGGCAACACGTAAACGATTTAAACACCGACATAAGCCGAAAAACCGCCAAAAGCACAATGGATTTCGCCACGCTACACAAAGCCGACACAATCGTCTTCGAGTATTTGGATATGAAAGGCAAGAAAAAAGGTGCGAAAAAGCAACGATTGCACCTTTGGCGAAAAAGAGAGATACAAAAATTGGTAGAACACAAAGCCCACAAACTCGGCATGAGAATAAGCCGAGTAAACGCTTGGAACACCAGTCGGCTTGCTTATGACGGCAGTGGCAGAGTAGAACGTGGCGAGTATGAAATAGACGGCGTTAAAAAGTACAACTACTCTATTTGTGTGTTCGCAAGCAACAAAGTGTATAATTGCGACCTTAATGCAAGCTACAACATAGGTTCACGGTATTTTATAAGAGAAATCCTTAAATCCGACCCAGTAATGGCGAGGTTGCCAAACGAAACAAAAGTTTTTCGTTTTGGTACGGGAACTACACGCACCTTATCCACCTTAATTAGGTTTAATGCGGAACTAGCTGTTTAGCAGACTAGCACTCTGAGTTATTTCTGTATGGTGGTAAGGAATTCCATTCCCCTAAAGGGAATATGTGCCTTTCGGCACGTTGGAAGCCCACCAGCTTTAGCTGGTGGGAGAGTTCACGACATTATCGAATATAAGCAAGCAAAAAATAAAAAAGTAGCTCGCAAAGACATTACGCTAGCTCTTGGTTGTATTGCATTTCTTATTGCTGTTGTAATCTTTGGAATTATATGGTTGCCGAGTGTTGAGGAGCCTTTATTAGAACAGCGAACACAAAGAGAACTGAAAAATTTACCAGTCCAAGCAACCGTCCAAGAGCGGATAATAGACCGAAGTTTAGGCAACCGTGTAACCTACATAGTAGAAAAAGATGGCGAATTATTCACTTGGCGACCACAATCCATTGAACGAAACCAAGGATTTTCCGTAGGCGATGTGATAACTGTACGGTTAAACAACCTTATACCACTTGCAATCGAGTGAACATCAGTGTTTGCTCATGTTTGCAAATTTGCTTGCAAAAACCAAAAATCTGCTTGCAACCCACCCAAAAATGTTTGCAACATGAAAGCAGATTGCTTGCAACACGAAAACATCAAAAACAGGAGGGAAAAAATTATGCCAAAAGGTACAAAAAACGAAGATAAAGTGGTGGCGGACAAAAAATTCTCAACCGTATCACTAAGGGTAACGTCCTACACCGCTGAGATTTTCAAAAAATATTGCCAAAATCAAGACGGCACACAGTCGCAAATTTTCACGGCAATTGTGGAAGATTTGGCAAACGGCACGGCAGAAAGCACAGTCCAAGAGATAGCTCAATTAAAACGTGAAATAGGCACGTTGAATCAAGACATAAGGGTCAAAGACAGGACAATCGAGGATTTAATGCAAAAGAAGTTGACCGAGGAAGAGGATTTGGATGATTTACGCAATGAAGTGGGCAAATTAAATGCTATACTTGCTACGAAAGACAGCACAATACAGGAATTCAACACCATTACCGAGGAGACGGCTCGCAAACACAAGAAAATATGCCAAAAAATCGCCATCGTGCTTATTGGGGTTGCAATGTTTGTGGGTGTCATGTTTCCGTTGGTAACTTATTGGTTGATTGTCTATGGGATAATCGGATAGTACCTAAAAAAATCCGTTTGTTATCAACAGGAAATTATGCTAAATGGCAGGAATATAACTAGACTTACGCAAGTGGATTTGAGACGACTTGTGAATAGAGAGTGAGGTTAAAATGCTAAATGGAGATTGGACGATAGTGTTATTTTGGGTGCTTTTTAGTATTCCAATCATAATTGGCGTGTTTTTAGAATTAATTAGACCATATGGTGGACTATTTGCCCCATTCATATCCGAAAAACCTTTTTTTAACGCAAAAACAAATATAATTATTTGCTTTTTAACGGCGATTGCTTTATACTGGTTGTTGGGTGATGTAATGGTTTCAACATTTTTAGCACTGGCAAAATCATTCGTGAATGACGCAAATGCAGTCATTGTGGGAGTTGTCGCTTTAATATCCATTTTAACCACATTTGTAGCTACCACGGAGCGTTATTTTTTAGCTAAACATACGGGTATACCGTTTAATTTGTTTGCTTTTGATATTTCAAATACTACAAAGAGTCTGTTAGAAACGTCATTTACGTTGATTTTTGGGCTGCTAATCCCCATTTTAACGTTGCGATTTATGCTTGACAACGGCTTTAATGCAGGTTCTGTTGTCCTGTCGCTGCTTGTGCTTATTGTGAGCGTGGGATATGTGTCAATGACAAGCTATATTGCTACACGGATTGAACGTTTTCGCTTAGCAAAAGGAAAAAATGGCATAGTCAAAGCAAGAGCCGTTTACGTGATAGCCGTGATTGTCTCTTTGATGTACTTGTTTTACGTGGTCGTTAGAATATCCGAGGTTGAGGAATACGATTATAGCACTATGGTTTTAACGATTTTTGTGTCTATGATAAGTATTTATTTGACGAGTGTTTTTGCTACCGTTATATTTGGGTTGATACGAGTTATTACTGCTGATAAATCGGAGGTTCTGCTTGTAACAATAGAAGAAGAACGTTATTGGGTGGTGGCAAGGCATAAAGATAAATTGTGGTTGTTGATTGCTTGTGATATTTTGGACGAAACTCGCTATTTGTTTCCAAAAACGCTAAAAATAGCGATAAATACACAGAAAGTCGTGCATTATGAAAAAGGAGAGTTTACTATAAAGAGTATTGAAAATTTGGAGTTGCAGGGGTTACAATCTGTTATTTTCAAGGAAAAAAATAAGTCTTAAATATGGTTTTATGCAAAAATCAAACAACAAACAGTCACTTTGACGTGAACTGCAAAAAAGGCTTGACAGATTTTGTAAAGTGTGCTAGAATTAAGATAGAAATTGACCTTGGGCGAACAAAACGATTCTGCACTTGTATAAAGTGCATAGCACTTTAAAACAGACGATTTGTGAGATGTTTAGAGGAGGATAAAATGCGTACATATAGGCGAAATAACGTTGAAGAGGGGAATGGAATTAGTTTTATCCGTTATGTGGAGAGTCTCGAACAACGTTACCGAGAAGACCGTAAAGCGGAAGAACAACGGCGAATAGAGATGGAACAACGGCGAATTGCCGACATGGAACAAGCTGAAAAACGGCGACAAGAGGACAACGCAAAATTGAAAGCGGATATGGAGACGTTCAAATTGGATATAAAAACGGACATGGAGACGTTCAAAACGGATATACGAGGAGATATAAAAGATTTGCGGCGGTTTTTCACGAGAACCATTTTAATTCCGTTAGGGATAGCCCTCGTAATAGGATTGGTGGGGATAGCTGGACCCTTTGCGATACGCAACTGGCAGAGTTTATTTACAACTCCAAGCAATGTTCCCATACAGACAAATATTGTAGCACAATAAGCACAAAAAGCCCTAGAAAAAGGGCTTTTTGTCTGCACTTAGTTATTGAATTTTGAGGATAAAATTGTCGTGTTGCGTTTGCACATTTTTTATCCGTATTGATTTAAACTGTGCAGTTATCAACGCTCAAAGTGTGTTTGAAAAATGTCAAGTACAAAATTCTCGTTTTTACTCCGCAAAAAGATTCAAAAAGCAAAAATTCTTATATTGCAAAAGTTGCACTTTCACAATATAGCAAGCAGGGTACAGAGGCATAAAAATTAACGGAAACCGTCAATTTTTAGCCCCTGTACAGCTTGTTGGGGGAGTCCCCCAAACCCCCGAAAAACGAAAATCCCATCCAAAAGGTGGGATTTTCTGCTACGCCCGTTGGGCTTAATGAGCGTTCGCAAGGTGTAAATTTTTGCAAAATCGGAGATAATTTAACGCCGTTTACGTTTATATTTTGCAGATTTAATTTTATTCTCTCGGCTAATTTTAAGAAGATTTTTGCGTTCCTGCTCACGCTGTTTGGCAGTTTTAGTGGAATTGCCGTTTTCATCTAAATCCAACAAATCCATGGCGTTTTCTTTGAGTAATCGCAAGTTTTTTATGTCCGTTTTGAGCATTTTTAGACTGGCGTAATAGTCGTTTTTGTCGGCTTTTAAGCTGTCATATTCAACCTTTAACTCTTTCATTGTGGGCATTTTTTGCAAATTATGCTTATGCAAATACTCGTCAAAAAACTTGCGAGCCTGGTCGTATTGAGACAATTCAGCGGCGTGTTCGGCTTTATAATTGGGATTGTAGCCGCCGTTTTTGTAGCCCGCAAAGATTTTTCGGAATTTTGTCATATTGATAATGTGGCTACGGACTTCATTGATTTCGGCTTGCCTATCGGTGTATGCTGACAAAATTTCTTGCTGATTTTGCAGGTCGGCGAGGGTGGTTTCGTGGCGTGTAAGTTTGTCGGTTATGTCGCTAAATTGCAAGTTATTTTCAAGCATATATGAATGTGTTTCGGCTAAGGTTTTGATGTTTTGGATAGTCGCCCAGCGTTCTAATCCGACGCTGTTTTGATATTTTGTCGTGTCGATAAGTTTGCGTAAATGTGCTTTTTTGTGCGCAAGTTTGGTGGTCTGTATCTTTTGCAAATACTGCGATTTTTGGGCGTTATTTTGGTGTTGTGCAAGAAAATTCTCGATAGATTCACGAGTGTATTGAACGCCTAAGGTCTTGTCTTTGAGCCGAGTGTAGCGTTCCTGTCCGTCCGCTTTGACGGAAATATATTTGCCGTCTGCTTTGATTTTGTAGCCTATATCACGCAAAATTTGCAAAAACTCTTCTAAATCCTGCGGTGGATTGTCGCCTAATCGCTCGGATATAATTTTATTTATGCGTTCCTCTTCCTCGGATTGCAGAGATTTATATTGAGAATCTCGGCGTAAAATCATGTCAATAATTTGGCGTAAAATGTTCTGCCATGTGGGTTTTTCGGTTTGGGTGGTCGGCGTATCGGTGTTGGTTTTTAGCCAATTTAGGTAACTTGTGTCTCGTTTTTCTTCCACCTCCGATTTTTCAGGCGGATTGTAGCTGTATTTTGCGGAAATCTCGTCATTTAGATGTTGCAAATGCCGTTGATGTGATCGGATAATGTCTTTGTATTTATGCGTTGCATCAATGGCGGTGGAATTGAAAATTATGTGGTTGTGGATATGTTCCTTGTCAACGTGCGTGGCAATGACAAAGTTATGATTGCCGCCTGTTAAACGCTTGGCTAATTCTTTGCCGATTTTAAGGGCGGTTTCGGGGTCGATTTCTTCGCTTGGGTCGAATGACTGAATGACGTGATAGGCTAGAACATCGCTGTCGCCTTGCGTTCGTCCTGTGGTTTCGGCGTACTCCTTTTTGAGAGTGTCCCATTCTGTGGCGGTGGTGTGTTCAAACTGGGCGTGTTCTGTGAAATCCTCGTCTGTGTCGATTAGGCGAAATTTTCCGTCTGCTGTGTGGATTGTGCATTTGTCGGAGTCTGTGATGTATTTAATTACATCTTGCAAAGTTTGCTTGACGGACTTTGCGGCGTTTTTATGGATTGGTTTTTGCTTGGTTATTGGCATGATTGCTCCTTTCTGTGCGAAAAAGGCTATTTTGCAATAGCCTTTTTCGTTATACGTCAAAATTTCTTTTGTAGAGTTCGTGGCTCTTGATATTGCTGTCAATGTCGGCTTTATCCCAAATCTGCAGCTCCCACGGGAAGAAAAAATTACTTTTATTCTTGAAATAGACGTGTAAGCCCTTGTAGCCGTCTTTATCACGCAAATACCAATTTTTCAAGCCAAATTCTTCTCGCCAACCGTCTAGCAAGGCGACAATCTCCGGCACTTCTTCAGTGTCTAAAATGATTCTTGCACCGAAAATGTCGTTTAGCCAGTTGTTGACTGGATATTGGTCGGTGTTGGTACTAAAATTGGCTATTTTGCGGTCTATACTCTCACGAGTTTTCACTCGGTAAAAATAGCGAATGTTAATGTTCGCCTTGATTAAATAGTCGTTGATACTCTCGTGCAAATGCAGACGATAGCTGTATATATGCGTGTTCGGCACATTTGCAATCGTCCTTGATAGGTTGATTTTCTGCACCCTACCTGTCTCGAAATAGTCCATCGAATATTCCGAATGTATGCGGTTTATCTCGCTTATTATTTCCTTGACTTGTGCTGTGGTTTTCATAAAATTCCCCTTTTTAATATCCTACCCTCTCGTCATGCCCTTGATACAAAACTCGTACAAGAATTTTTTGATTTTTAGCGGCTTGTCTGTGTTGTAAAAATCAGTCAATAGCTTGTTAAACTGGACTAATTTAACATTAGGCACGGAAAATATACCTGCTCCACTCTGTATGAGATATTTATTCGCAATGAGGGTACTTGTGCGTTTGTTGCCGTCCCAAAATAGTTGCGAACGACAGCCATATAAAAACAGATTTAACGCCTTTTCGGTGTGGCTTATCGACGAATCTAACATCTGATGTAGGGCAGTTTCAACCTCGGCGGCTACTGGAATTTTCGGCGTGTAGTCCGTGCCAGAAATGCCAACATTTCCGTACCGCAAAACGCCCCATTCAAGGCTTTCGTTGCGAGCGACAAATCCGTTTATCCTGCTCCAAAATTCCAATGAAATGGGCTTTTCGATATTGTCAAGTGTGTATCTCCAAGAATCCCGTAAATTAAGGATTTTTTCGACATCGCTCATCTGTAAACCTGCCACGCTAACGCCTTGCAAAATGGTCTCCGTTTGTGGGAATGTAACATTGCAGCCCTCTAATCTAGCTGTGTTGTAAATGGTCTCTGATATGAGTTTTTTGGCTACAAAAACATTTTCCGCAAGCGTGAGACTGTATTTGTCCGCAAACATTGTAAAATCAACTCCTTTTAATTATAATAGCACGATTGTTCGCAAATGTCAAATTTTCCGCAAACAAAAAAGCCTACTGAATCTCACAATCCAGTAGGCTTTTTCGTAGTTCGCTAATCTTCAAGCAAATATCCACAAAGCAACTTGAAAGTATTCTCACAAGCCGCAATACTGCTACGTTCATAACCATGACTAGCCGAAACCCCAGGACCGATTAAAGCCCCTCGAAAATCTCGTCCCGAAACCCTAGCCGTTGAAATATCCGAATCATAGTGCGGATAAACGTCCACGGCGTAATTCAGTCGCTTCCTCTCAGCTATCTCAATCAACCTCGAAGTCATCTCGTAATCCATGGGTCCGAGCGTGTCGCCAGCACAGATAGAAACCTGTTTTTCGGTGCAGGTCAGATAATCGCCAACGCAGCCCATATCCACCGAAAGCACCTCTTCAACATTTTCGGAAAGGCTTGACAAACCAAATCCCAATTCTTCCCATGCACTAAAAATGAACTCGACATTATTTATCGGAACAATATTTTCTTCCCTAAATGCGTGTAGAGTGGACAACATTATGGCTACTCCGAGCTTGTTGTCCAAAAATCGAATCTTTATAAAATCGTTCCGAAAAATCCGAGATTCAGAGGAAAAGAAAATATAGTCCCCAGGCAAAATCCCCAGCCGCCGAACGTCCTCGATGTTTTGGACGTGTTCGTCCAGTATAACACACATATTTTCCCTCGTGCGGTCTGCTGTGTGGGCGTTGGTGTACACATGAGGAGACGAAGTATTCGACCTAATTGTTCCGTTATATCGCTCGCCTTTTCGTGTGCGAACTCCGCAGGATGAACCGTCAAGTGTCGCTAAAACTGGACTTCCAATCGTTGTAAAAGCCAAAGAACCATCCTTGTTAATCGACCGAACTACCAAGCCCACCGTGTCAACATGAGACGATATAGCTATGTTTTTGTCGGTTTTTCCGCTTAAACGGGTCAAAATATTGCCATTCCTGGTCTTGAATGGCTTAAAATTCAAATCCGATATTTCTTTTTCCAACCAATCCACTGCCTCTTTCGTGAAGCCAGTGGGAGAATCAATGCTTAAAACGCTAGATAATGCGTGTTTGAAGTATAATTCGGGAAAATACATTTTATCAACTCCTTTATTAGTTTGCGTTATTTTTTAAACTCCGTCCCAAACTTGGGATATTTGGGATAATTTCCCTCTTCGTCCTTCTCGTCAAGCAAAGTGATGTAGGCATCGTATTTTTTGCCTGTTTTCTTGGAAAGTTGCCCAGTTATCCAACTTTTCTTGTGTGAGAGTAAATCCTTTGCGACCTGCTCTGTAAATTTGATTTGCCGTTCATCGAAAAGTCCGTTGCTCTTGAATAGCACAAATCCACATTCCTTGTTGCCGCAAGAATACGTTTTCTCCCAATTCATCACGTCCGAACCACAACGTGGACAGTTGCCAATACATTTGCTATTGGCACTCGCCTTTCGTGGAATTAGCACCTTATATTCAGCTTTCGGCTGCTTGTTTTCGTATACAAATTCCTTTGTAAACTCGGAGATGTCTTTCATAAATTCGGCGTAATCTAACTTACCTGCGTTGATTTCCGTCAGTTGCTGCTCCCATTCGGCGGTTAGTTGCGGACTTTTCAAACTATTCGGCAACATTTTTATCAAGTTTACGCCTACTTCGGTCGCCACTAACTGCTTTTTGCTACGCACGACAAAACCTTGTTTAATCAACTTTTCGATAATCCCAGCACGTGTTGCAGGAGTACCGAGTTGGATTTTTGTGTCGTCTGCGTTGGCTTTTTCCATATTGGCGAGCAGAGTGTCTTCTGTGTAGGGTTTTGGTGGACTTGTGAAGGAGTTTATCAAGGTCGGCACGGCGGATAATTCTGTGCCGATTGGCAAGATGGGAAGTTCGGCGACTTCTTCCTTTTCGGCGAATTTTGCGGATTTTAGGCTGTTTCGATAACATTTCTCAATAAAGTTAAATCCCTCTTCCAAAACGATTTTACCCTGTGCCTTGAACGGCTGCTTCACATCGGCGACATTCAGAGTTATAACGGTTTCTTTGTATTTCATGTTGTTAGAAATCGCCTTTAACAGGCGGACAGACACAAGCGTTAATATTTTTGCTTGTTCGTCTTTTAACTTGCTAAAATCCGCATTTAACGCCGTTTGTGTGGGGATTATTGCGTGGTGGTCGGTAACTTTTTTATCGTTGACCACGTTTTTTATATTGGAAATATCCAATTTTTGATTGCTTAGAAACGGTAGCTTTGCAACGAGTTTACTTGCTAAATCGGCTGTGCTGGCTTGCATATCGGTTGTGATGTACTTGCTATCCGTGCGTGGATATGTTAGGATTTTCTCCTCATACAAATTTTGCACAATATTGAGGGTTTCCTGTGCAGTAAAGCCGAAAAGCCTGTTGAATTCACGTTGCAAAGTCGTGAGGTCGTAAAGTTCGGGCGGCTTGGTGGATTTAGCTTTGCTTTCGACATTGGCAACAGTGGCTTTGTTTGTGCGGTTTACGATGTTTACGATTTCTTCGGCTTTCGCCTTGTCGTCAATTCGTCCGTATTTTGCCTTGAAATTATTGTCGCAGAGCAATTCAACATCAAAAAATGGCTCTTTCACGAAATTTTTAATGGCTAAATCCCGTGAAACAATCATATTGAGGGTTGGGCTTACGACTCTGCCGACATTTAGCACGTTGCCATTGCCGTAATTACAGGAAATTAGGCGAGTAGCGTTGATTCCGATTAGCCAATCGGCTTGCTCTCGTGCGATTGCGGACTGGTAGAGATTTTCGTATTCTTCCTGCGGTTTCATGGATTTCAAGCCGTTGACTATGCTTTCTTTTTCCATGGAACTAATCCACAAGCGTTTTACAGGTTTGTTGGATTTTGAATAATTGTAGACTAGGCGAAAAATCAATTCGCCCTCACGTCCTGCGTCTGCAGCGTTGATTATCTCGGACGTGCCGCTGTCCTTGATTAGGGAAACAACGGTTTTTAGCTGTTTTGCAGTCTCTTTGCCGTTGGGGACGTGGATAAAATCGGTTGGGATAATGGGCAAAGTGGAAACCGCCCATTTTTTGTAGCTTTCGTTGTATTGGTCGGCGGCGGCAAGCCCCAAAAGGTGTCCGACACACCATGATACTTTGTAGCCGTTGCCCTCGATGTAACCGTCCTTTTTGGTGGTCGCTCCTACTACGGTTGCGATTGTTTTCGCAACGCTTGGTTTTTCGCAAATTATTAGTTTTGACATTTTAGTCATCCTTTCTTAAAAAACTTTTAAATAATCTTCAAGTGGCAAATTCGACTTACTCGTAAAAATCCGCATTTCGTCCGCAATGTGATAATTGTGAATTTTTCGCAAAAATTGAGTAACAGACCTATCGACATTGTAAAAACTATCCCTTGCTTTCGGAATAGCCAAAAATCCTTGAAAAAAGCCATTATCACAGTTGTATTTTTCTCGGCAATGAATTTTGTGTTGCAGATTTTGGTTGATTATTTCAGAAATTTCCTCGTCTAAATACATTATCAAGCACCTCTCTTTGTAGGCTCTTGCAGTTTGATAAAAAAGCCGTGTTCGCCGCAAGTAAAGCCGTTTTTGGTATAAAATTTTCGGAGTTTTGCCATGCTCTCGTCCTCGCCGTGTTGCAAAGTGCCTTTAATAGCCGTTAATCCGCTATATCGTGCATATGTGATTATATGTTGCAAAAGAAAACTAGCCAAGCCACGATTTTTATACTCGCAAACCGTGGCGATATGGTCGAGTTCCATTTCGTTGTTTTTCACGCTACAAAGAGATTCGCAGACATCGTGCCTAATGCCGATTTTTACGTTGACAAGATTAAATCGAAATGTGGTGTAATTGCCCGTGGATTGGTTGTGTTTTGCGAATTTATACAGACGATAAACCATGAAAATATCGTCGTTTTGGCACAAAACTTGGTAGCCGAATTTCTCGCTTGCGGATAAATCGGTCAAAGTCTGCGTTATACGGGTGCTTTCAAGCATTGCCTTGGATTGCCTTTCGATAATCTCGCTTTGCTCGGCGATGCGTTCCCTCAAATATTCGATTTCTTCGCTCCAAAAACGCTTGGTAAGTGTGTTTTCTAGGGTTGTGAACCTATCCTGCAAATATTTCTTTAACTTGTTCATTAGCAGATTTCTCCATCTCTGATATTTTCATGCGTTCGTGCGGTGGCAAATCGCAGTCCCTAAGCGTTTTGCACAGATATTCAATAATGTTTTGTTGGGCGTGTAATGTCTTGACCAATTTTATCTCGTTTTCGTAGATAATGGCGTTGTTTTCCTGTATTTGTAGCAGAAGTTGGCGAGTTTCTTCTTTGGTCTGCTTGGGTATGCGGAATAATTTTTTGAACATGGCTGTCTCCTTTCTGATTATTTGTGGCGAGCAGGAGAGGGCGGAATTCCGTTTGCCATTTTAATTAACTTTCGTCATTTAAAGTGATTCCATGCGTTTTCATATACGTTAATATGTCTTTTGTTTGCTGTTTTCCAGCCACCAGCTCTTTTAAATTTTTCGTTATATCGTTTATTAAGCGAAGTTCTTTTTGCAAATCTCTAATAGCGAGGTTTTGCTCTTCGTCTTTTCGGATGGTTAGTATTTCGATTTCGTATGCACTGGCTTTTCCCCAATAAGTCCTTGAAAACAATTCGTCTATGAAACCGTCCATATAGTTTAGGCGGTTTGGGATAATTACTTGTAACTTTTGCAGTATTTTAATTGCCTCGCGATCGAAGTTGTCTAATTTTTCCGTCAGCAAATACACATCATCTTGCAATTTATAAAAGCCCGAACGTATTTTCTTGACTTTGCTCTTTTTCGATTTAAGACGTTTGTAGTAGATTCTTTCGGCTTCGTCATACTCGATAATTTCCTCTAAAAGGGATTTTTGAGGAGTGTCTCTTGGGTTGTTGGAAACGATTTTGCCGTTTACCTCAAATCTCTCTAATTCGCCATTTATATACGTTGCGTTTACCGAAGTCATGTAGTTCTCTCCATTCTACAAGCATATGCTTGATTTTTATTAGTGCCCCAAATAGCAAGCAGGAAGGTCTAATTTCCTGCTTGCTCATGGTATTAACAAGGTCTATCTTTCGTGCGTACTTTTGCTACGCTTTTTTGCGATTTTAGGTGGCGGAAGCGTGTAGTCAATGTTGTTGTTAGTAAGCAAGGAACGCAACCTTTCGACTTCCTTGTCTCTTGCCGCCAGTTGGTTGCTTTGTGCCGCTAGTTGCGGCTCGTACTCGGCTTTGGCTTTTTCCATACCCTTGGCGATACCCTCGGCTCTCGCCTTAGCTTTCTCACGTTCACGTTCACGTCTAAGCCGCTCCACTTCCTCATCCCAATCGATAATTTGACGTACCGTCTGTTGGGATTTCATGGTCTTTTTAAACTCATTCGCCAACAATTTGGCGGTTGGTGTCGCTAGTGTGGTCATTTTTAGCATCCTTTCAAAATTTTTGTACGGCGTTTTAATTACCCGACAAATTTCCCACAATTCACGCTGATTTTCGGGGACTTTGTCGATAGTCCGTGGGAGTTTGGGTAGCTCGATTATGAAAATGTTATATTTTTCTTCGAGCATTCGTTTTAATACGCCGTTTTCCTCGGTGGCGAGGGTAACACGATACACAAATTCCTTGCTTTTCGGGTCTATCACATCTTTTAAATTGAAACCCGAAAACGCCATTTGCATGACATTCGGTGCGTCCTCGTATTCTTCGCCTGCAATAAAGCCGACTTTCATTTGGTCGGCAAAACTAAGTACAATCCGTTCCGCAAAGGCGAGTTGCTTACTGCGTTGAACTTCCAAGCCGATTTGCGTGATTGTGGCACTTAGTAAACCTTTTTCGATGGCAGTCCCACGAGCGTCCGCATACATACGTCGTCCGTCATAGGCGTGTGGCTCGGCCACTGGCTGCACTGTCATATTATCTATTTTAGCCAATTTTGACAAGTTGGCGGCTTTGCGTGTGGCGTTTGATATGCCCGTGAAAATTTTGTTGCCGTTCTTGCCAGTGAGCATATGTTCCGTTACTTTGTCGTGGGTAATAGCTAAATTTCCCCGTTTTTCGGCTAATTCTTGCTCTGTCAATATCCGTTTGCTCATTTGTCAACTCCTTATAAATACTCTACCACATTTCATGCCACTTTGTCAAGCAAAAAAATTTATTCCTGCCGTCCGCAAAAATCCACAAATGAAATATCATACTCGTGAACAATCCTACCAATCTCAAAAATCGCCCCAAATTCAAAAGATTTCGTCCCACAAATAATCGAATTATCCGCCTTTTTTCGATAAAACACACCGTCAAAGTACATGAATGTATATAATTCCGACATATCATAAATTTTACGGCGAGTATCTCCGCCAATCCTTATATTTCCGCTAGATTTTAGCACACCAGTAGCAATGGAATGATTGCCGCTTTCGGTAACAACCAGCAACCCCATCGGCAAAAATAACGAAGCCTTATGTTTTTCTCCATCTTGCTCTTTCCATTGACTTTTGGGCGTACCAATCTCGGCTATCCCACGTGCCAACCTCGATTTTTGCCCGCCTGTCGGACGGGCAGGCCAAACATTCGATATTGTGGGAGTGTCCTTCAAATTAAGAATTAGTGGCTGTTCCGTTGAAAACGGCTGATAAAATTTTTTGTCCAAATCTCGCCAAATATGGCTCTTTTCGGAACTGAAATCAAAAAACCTCTTTATGTAGCCATTGTCCGTGTGTTCGTTGTCAACCAAGGTTTTTTCAATATCGTTAAAAATTATCTGATTTGCGAATAATTTCGACAGATAAAATATGTCGTGTTTATCATAACATTTGCTGTCCCTATCAATAGCAGTAAAGCAAGGATATAACCTATCGTCAAACTCCTCGCAAGCAATATAATACGCCATTGCTTGAATATTTTTCAGCTTTTTGGCATTAACCAAAATCTCGCCACTTTCGCCGCCATTACCACCGAAAATCCGTCTGATTCGCTGTAAAAAGCCCATGTCCGCCCTCCGCCTTATTCAAAAAATATCTCAACACAGATAAGTATACACCAAAAAATCGGCTGTGTCCAGCAATTCTAAAATCCCTATTATACTGGATTCTCACAAGGCTGTTATACGCCTCAATCACTCGAATAACCATGCAAACGCCACAACATTTGACCTTTCGCTCCTCTTCAAAAGCCAATACCTTATGCCGACAAACACCGCAATATTCAGCCTTGAAACTATCGTCTTCCGAGCGATGTATAAATCCCCTGTCGTAATTGTTATAGCAAATTTCGCACAAAAGCCCACGATATGCGATTTTTTGGCAACCGCTTGCAGGGTATCTAGTCTGTATGCACCCCGAATTTTGAGTAAGTTGCATGAGAAAAAGCACGGCTTTTACATAGTCGGCATTATCCGAAAACGTGATTAAATCAACGATTTTCTCCTCTATTTCCAACTCGTTTTGAAAAATATAGATGGGAGTTCTCGGAACGATTTTGTTGATCTTTTCGTGTGCCGCAACAAAAAGCATGGGGTCGGAGATAAATCCATGTGCTTTTACAGATTTCCATTTATTCCGTCTAAAAATCCTCATTTTAACGCATTAACCCCCTCGCTAATCTCAGTAGCTTTGTCAAGCACCTGCTCCAAATATCCTTTCAAAACCGCCACGTCCTCTTGAAAAAACTCGGAAGTGCTATTCACACGCTTAGCTATCTGATTGATATTGTTGGCGATATTCTTGATAAGACGGACGTTCTCCTTTGCGTGGGAAGTATCGACTTTGCGGATTCCGCCACTCATTGCCATATCTCGCAGGAATTTTGTAAATGTGGGATACTCGGCTAACTTCTGCCGAGCCTTTAATTTAGCGTAATCAAGGGCGGAAAACCGCACCGATAAGCGGACATATTCTCTCCGTGAATTTTTATGTACTGTTGCCATTTTTATAATCTCCTTTCATAGAAAAAATAAAATGGGGCGGATTTATTACACCGCCCCTGTGATTTTATCTTGTGTTGCTAGACTTGCGTTTTGTGGGTTGCTTGGATTTTTCCGCCTGTTGCTTGGCTTTGGTGGTGGTGGTTTGAGATTGGGAATTGGCGAGAATGAGGGAATCAGTAGGATTAAGTTTCGTTATCCACTCAAACGCCCTAAATTTCTCCTCGTTGCTCATCTCGGAATTTAAAACCCCAACCATTGAACGTGCCGTGTCCATGTCGCCGAAACTATTTTGAAAAATCCCTAATTTCTCGTTGACCTGCAAAAATTCCGCATTGCCGTTTTCAAGTGGCTTAGAGCCATCTTTCGCCCGAGCAACCGTATAAATCGGCACTTCCGCCGTGGAATCGACAGTACCGACCCTCCACTTGCCAGACACAATTTCCTGCGGGCCAGACAAAACTTCCTGCGGGCTAAAATCAGACTGCACAACCTCACTTTTCTTAATATTTTCGGCTTTTGCAGTAGGCGAAACGCTCTGCACTTTCGCAAGTTTACGCCCATTCTCGTCAACGCCCAATAACTGCATAGCCGCATTTTTGGCGATTTTTAACTCCTCTTTCGACATCGTCTTGTCGTGCATACCCAAAAGCGTTGACATTGCCCCAAATCTGACCTTTTTGTCGTTATAATCCTCGATATTAACAGGCGATTCGTTCGACAATTTTTTCTTGGCGGCGTAAATTTTATTTGTATTATTCTCCAAATCGGACTTGAAATTTTTCAAAATCCCTTGTAAACTCGGCTCTTGCAGGGCGTTGTTAATGCGAGTGATGTTCATTGCGGCATTTTTGGCGACTTCGACCGTGTACCCCTTTTTCCGCTCGCCGACCAATGTCAACTTATAAGAAGTTGTATCCAACAAAAAAATATGATATAATAAAAACATGAAAAAAATAGAATTTGAAGCAACCAACTACCCAAGCGATTTAACGGACGA
>JGI24700J35501_10930572_pt1 | contig 15930 bp, 12 predicted proteins | sample TergutTh196P1_FD_35501 | JGI IMG/M metagenome (IMG submission 35501)
AGGTAGTGTGAAGAGTACTGGCTACCCATTCCATTCGCCAGTTTCCCCTTCACTTCCCCTCCCGTGCGTCACCGTGTGCCATCACATTTCAACTGGAGTCTAAACTGACGCGTGAGGTTACTGTCTCCCTTCTGATGCTGAAGGTAAGAATTCGTGGACCTATTCTTCCAATTCCCCATTAGCCTCCTCGTTCACTTTCTTTTAGTTCACTACGTTGGTGAACGCTTCGTATGCGGATGTTCCATCTAAGGTCAATTAGACGAAGGTAAATTGAGTAAGAATGACCACCCTGCCACAAATGAAGTGCGGGGAAATAATACAATTGTCGTTCTTTTATGATGGCACTTCTGTTGGCCAAAGCCAGGTTCTGTAGGGAACACCATTACGACAGTGACTAAGCACGACCCGCATCGAATTGTCTCTCCTCCCGCACGAAGCGATCGACACTTCACCATTGCTGCGTGAATTCTTTCTTGCGATGTGCTGTGAATAATGAATATTCCTATTCACCTCGTCGTCTGTTTAGTCTTTCCGGGCCTGAGAACCCGAGTTAACAACAGCGTGCCTGATGTTAAGTGGTTTGTGGCACTTCCAGAGGATTCCACACCTGTTGCCCGTTTAAAGCCCAATGGTAACTGTATATACCACCTGCTGTAACGTTAAGGACCTCAAGAATTTTGATACACAGTTTGTGTAAGTGTTTTGTTGGCCTCTAACAATAAACAGATGTTATTACAGTGTACAAATTAACCGGCTGGCCCGTGTAATGGAGACGTATTTCAATCCCCTTGAAGCAGGGACTGAATTTTAGTTGCTTTTCGTAAAATTGCGAAAAGCGTCTATTGGCTTCGTCATGTCTGTCTCGGCTCCCACTGGACGGATTTTCATTAAATTTGATACTTGAGTATTTTTCGAAAACCTGTTGAGAAGATTCAAGTTTAATTAAATCGGACAAGAATAACTGGTACTGTACATGAAGACCAATATACATTTTTTTATCACATCTGCCTCAGTATTTCTTGGAATGAGAAGTGCTTCACACAAAAGTTGTAGGGAAAATCAAAACTCACATTTTATATTCAGTAACGTGTTTTCGAAAATCGTGCCGTTTATGACATAATGTGGAAAAATATAGCAGAGCCGTACGAAAACATTGTTTTATGTACTCATATACACCTGTGTTCAAAAAAATACCGAACTTTTTACATAGCTCGCCAACCAGCACAGCTACGGCTAGGTGCGCTTAGTAACTGTAGCACGCCCTCTGTGCTGGTTGGCGAGCTATTTAAAAAGTTCGGTTTTTTTAACACGTGGAGATTCAGGAAAATGCGATAAGAGAACTGCGCGCCATCACAGAAAGTGCGTTCCAGGAAGCATTCCAACAATGGAAGAAACGTTGGGGACGGTGTATCGCCAGTAGAGGGGACTAGTTTGAAAGGAGACATTGCTTAAAATGTAAAATAAAGTCTTTATAGCAAAAGTTCGGTCTTTTTTTGAACACGCCTTGTATGTCACAAGTCATTACTGAATGTAGCAGAATAGAAACAGCTGAATGCCCAAATGACTTGTTTCAAATAAATGCCAGTTGGATGAACATGTGGTTTTCGAAATATACATTTTTTATTCCGAAATATGACAATATAGTGCGTGCGCATTGCATGCTGGATATCTAAGACTACAAATACACACTCAAAATGTGTAATACTTCTAGATTTTCCACTACAACAGTAGTTGCACGAAGGCGCCTCAATGTCGCGTTAGACGAACACTGTCTGTCTTGTCACAGCGTGTTCTTTGGAGTTTTTCATTCGTCAGTGTTCTTGTTGCAGATGCAAGCCTTTTGTTTTAAGTAATCCATACTGCACTAAGTAAAATTATTGTATTTTAAAATTTACACCATTACTGGAAATACATATTGTGACCTTGTGGTTTATAATACACAACGTTCGTGACCATTTACTAGATTTCAGGGTGTCATACTTTTCAGGTTCACAACATGAATCTTCGCTTCTGTGTAAACCTTAAATCGTATGTAGTAACGTGATTTAGGTAAAAGTGACACACATTCATGGACAATTTGGTGTCACACAGGCATGGATTCAGGTAAAGAGTGAACGACCAATTAGTTAATGCGTTTCACGTTTAATATCTTCATGGGCCTTTTTCCGGGGTTTTGTGTTTGAAGTTACGTAAAAGGCGAATTTATAGGCCAGCTGAGCGACTGTCATATTCTGAAGCAGGATTCTCTCCATGTCGGTAGTTATTTAATAATATTTTTGAGGATGAGCCTAACTGGGACTAACTAACTACATGGTGCAGAGTCCTTCTTGAGAAGCTAACCGGTTCTCAGCTAGACAAGAAATTCCTCGCATTTTATGGAACCCGAAGGTTCATTACCGCATTCACAAGTGCCTGCCACAAATCCCTACCCTGAGCCAGATCAATCCAGTCCACGTCTCCCCATCCCACTTTTTTGAAGCTCACATTCCAAGTGCCGAATGTCAAGTCCATTTTCCACTGCTTGTTTTGTACCAAAGAATCATTCCAAGTCCCAAACTTTGTGAAGTGTTGTGTAACATTGTTAAGTGTTTACGGTGAGAAGTTGTTAGCACTTCGCCAAATCACCAAGCTGGAGGACCACCCCTTACCGGCTGTCTGCGACTACTTATTCAATATATTCGCAGCTACCGTCCGTATCTGGAGGCCGTTCCTCCATCCGCAACCTGAGGTGCGCCACGGTGTGGTGACAGGGATCCACATATTGTGGTTTGTGGATGAGCCTTCTTGATAAAGCAGATAAGTTCAATCCGAGTTTCGTGTAAAGCTGAGATTTCAGTCGATCGACATATACAACACGATTCAAGTCATCTGTTTGTTATGCCGTGTCGATGGAGGTTTCGCAGGATCGTGGTTCATCTTCTGAGTGAGGCAGTCGAAGAAGAGTAGTCGCAACGGAAGATGCCCAATACAGAGCAGCACCAATCACCCTTATCGTCCTTACCCATATAACATCCCCCCTACCTCACACGGACGATTGGCACTAATTCTTCACAAGACAGACAATATACGTATAACACTGAGACGCGTTTGTGTAACCATTGTTGCAGTGGAAAAGCAATAAATAGTACATATTCTGAGTGTGTGTCTGTAGCCGTAGTTATCCAACATTCCATGCGCATATGCCGTAGTATATTGACAACTGTGGCTTGTCTGGATCTGTCATATTCTTCAACATTATCTCATAAACGATACGATTTCAGAAAAGTTATGGAACATAAAATGTGTTTGAGTTTCTCTAAAATTTTGTCTGAAACATTTATCGTTCTAAAAAGAATTGAACGAGATATTATCATATGTATGTATATTGGTCTTCATATAAAGTACCCGTTCTTCATCAGCACCATCACCATCATCACCCGTCACGAGTTAGGCCTTGATATACCTGTTTCAGCCTCGTCTAATAGTCTCTTCCAAGGTCTTCCGAGTCGTCTTCGTCCATTTGGTCCATAATTCAGCATTATTTTTGGTATCCTGTTGTTGTTCATTCTTGTTACATGTCGTAGCCAATTTGATTTGTATCTTCTTAGTTTCTCGTCAGCTGGTACTACTTTCATCTCTTCCAACATTTCGTCATTCCTTTTGTGGTCAAAAAGGGCGTACTCGGCTGTTCTTCTGAAAAATTTCATGTCGATCCCGTTAACCTTGTCAGATTTGAATGAAACTAGAATTTTCTCGATAGGTTTTCGAGAAATACCCAAATTTCATGCAAATCCGCCCATCGGGAGCCCATTTGTCCCATTCGGACAGACAGACAGATAGACGACGAAGCGAATAGTCGCTGTTCGCAGTTCTACGAACGCGCCTAAAAATGTCAATAAGTGAACACGGGGTAACGTTCCAGAAGACCGTTGTCAAAACCTCAAATTTCGCAAAATTAAGTACATCCAACTTTGATCCCTTCTGTGTAGGCTCATTTAATCTCTTCCGAATCATGCAGGTGAACAGACACACACGACCTCGTTGTGTGCAAACTATGAAATACAGGGCGGTTGATTCAAAATAACATAGACAATCGTTTATGGAGTAGGGAATGTTGTATTCTCCAGTAGTTCCGAAACCGATGTATCTGCTCAGAACAAATGTCGAGATACAGTTACACTGAATTTAAAGAATCGGTACGCTTGTGTATGTGTAATTTGATACGAACGCAGCTAAAGGTTCTGCTTTCGAATCTCGACAGGACACCTGCAGTTCTGATATCTTAGTGGTTTCCTTCCGTTCTGCTAGGTAAACACGTCCAATCCTTAGGCATGAATAGGCCACAGCTGTTTTTTTTTCCGAGGTAATTTCCATCCCATCGTTCGTAATTATCTGCTACGTTTCAGGCGACGTCACGTTGCTAAACAGGCTGGCGGGGAAGTGGGGGTGGTGCGATCACCCCGGACGGCAGCACAATAGACGGAAAATATTTTAAATTAAAAAACAAATTTTTAGCCTGCGGCGAGTTTTCAGTTATTAGCCAAATACAAGAAAATCAACAAATTATCGTGGATTTTCAAAGTACATAATTTCTTGTAGGGGAGGTCACTGTGATTACTTGCTACGGGCGCCAAAAAACTGGCTACGCCACTGAATACAACAGCCGAAGAAGGAAAGGAGATACGTGCATTCTCGACACCGAATTCGTAAGAGTGGATTCCATTATAAACACAACAAGCTGACGCAACATAACGTTAATACGTATGCATGAATTTGGCCTCAATACGGCAGACTGGAGCTGCGTGATGTAAGATAAACTGATGGATTATACAAGTTAATGACTATCTTGCACGGACTATCATTCACACGAGGGTAACAATGGCACGGAGCCGGACTGTCCAATTGTTAATGACGTTTGTAAATGCTGTTGTGACAGCATCTCGGAACTCCACGTGGAACACGTGCACAGAAGCAACTCCGTGTGATACAAGATAAGATGACTTATGGTGAAAATTCCCTTCTCCAATGTCATAGTGACGCTCATGGTTCTTTATTTTATAGTACACAACCTGGTTTGTCCAGTGAGGATTAAATAACTTCGTTAGAAAAAAAGATAACCAGCATTACGTATAGTGCCTGCAACAATGGCGAGCCTTTGTTAAAATTTCACTAGAGGGCGTTGGCACTTTCTGCTATAAAACAGTAGCTAAATAAAACTATGTTGTATAACTGCATTGTAGTCGGTTAATGGGATGAGGCTGTGTAGAAAAAGCATATCACGAATCTCGCTGTATTTAAGTATGATATATCGCTGGCAATCAGTATCATCCGGCCCCGCACGGTGATTAGTTATGGACATAAAACATCGGATTAAATGGTAGTGATGGTAGAAGAGAAGAAGTGTTGGGAAGGAGGAATAAGAGGTATCTTCTGTGATTTTAGTGTCGACAATTCCTATAAAACCCGTATAATCGAGCCACGGTTTTAAGTTATTTGTTCTTTGTGGTAAGTGAATGGAGCTTCAGGAAGTGGGATGTGGGACTGTGGAGTGGATCGAGCTGGCTCAGGATAGGGACAGGTGGCGGGCACTTGTGACTACGGTAATGAAACCTTCGGGTTCTATAAAATGCGGGGAATTTGTCGACTAGGTGAAAACCTGTTAGCTTCTCAAGAAGGACTCTGCTCCATGGAGTAAGTAAGTTAATAAGTCAGTAAGTCGCGGTAAGTGCACAAAATGCATATGCGGGAAAGTCAAGACCCATCTCCCAATATACTCGAAGTATGCAACTATACTGGTACATGACAGGGCACAGATGGGAGTCATATGGGTAAACGGCTTTTCAAAACTACGCACACACTCCAGATCAGAAAATCGGCGAGGAATTGGGGAAATAACGTACACGTATTATGAATTAAACTATTAGACTGCGGATTCGGGAATTCATATGTAGGCGCTTTCGCGATACAGTTGCTACAAGCCTCGTTATGTCCGTCTGTCCGGTGTCTGCGTAAAACACCATGACATCCACTCCAAAGAATTTCATAAAATTGCTGATTTGGGGGTTTCACTAAATTTTGTCGGCACATACTGATTTTGGTCGAAATCGTACAAAAAACAAGGCATTTCACATGAAGACCCACGTGACTTTATGATATATCGCAGTTATTGGTGTATAAATGAGACTGTGTTCTCAGTAAGGTATGAGACCGAAGAAAACGTTCATGATCTGTACATAACAAATGAGCATGATCGATTTCAAATCTTTTGCAAAGATACGGAGAAAGTCTGGTGTGTGTGTTGTGTAAAACGTGGGAAGGCACATTTCAGGTACTCTAATCCTCCGTGTTTCTACGAAAATTGTCACGGATTTCGAATCTAGTGACAATAACAAAGCGAACGCACTGGAAGTGCTCCGTTCGGCGGACATTTCCCAGTTTGTTACATGAGGCAGGATATTGAGGCACTGCGCAACAAGCGGGAGGGTAGCAGGTTTGATTCCCGATGGGGTCATCGGGACTCTTCAGTGACTTAATCCTTCTTGCCGCACTATGGCCCTGGGGCCGACTGAGAAGTATCTCTTGGACAGTAAAAGCGGCCGGTGCATAGGGCTGACAACCTTGCCCCTTTCATGTATCAATTGTGTAGAAATTCTTGGAGCTTTAACCTCCTAGCGCCCTCAGGGCCAGTCCAGGCTTGCTTTACATTCTCGTTGTTGGGAACGACTTATTACGTAGAACTAGCTTCATCTCCAGGAAAAGGTTGTTCTCCTCGGTGACGTGTAATATTTGTACTGTTTGTTCCGATTAAATCTGATGTTGCACAAAGCAAAACACAAGGAAAAATAATGTAGAATAATAATATAGTACTGGTTATTGTCTTCATGTCGTTTCTATATTTTGGTGCCACAGTTAACACTCAGGCCTACGTAAACATCAGCATGAATGTTAGGTGAAAACTATCACAGAATGCGTTTGCAAAATATGGCGTATCATTCTAGAATACGTATTTCCATTTATGTTTCTCAAGTGTCCAGATGAATACTAGATTTGTACCCGGTGAAACAGGAAACCGAGTGAAGAACTGCGAGCACGTGAAATCTTCTGTAGTCAGAGCTTCGCCATATCTTGTGCAAGTGTTGTCTGTAATGTCAAGTTTGAAATAATTTCATTTTGCAGCCACAGGCGCTAGCAACATGAATGAGTGAGGGATCACAATAGAAAATTTAAGGTTTCTTTCCGGTACGCGGTTAAGTTGAATATGTGTGTCGAACTAATTCACACCTCAGTCCCTGTACACGTTATGAGTGGTTCGTGTGTGATGATAATTGGAGGCATCATTCTGTAGCCTGCCTTACGACAGGTCCACAGCTTCTTCCAAAGCGAGTTCTCCACAGAGTGAGATCTAGTGCTTCCTCTTTCAATTTACAGTATCCTCCCTTTTCCTTGCGTTTATCCAGTAGCTGCTTATGTCTTCTTCCGCGTCTTCCCGTCACTTCTATCCTTCCCTCTATCTTTCCCTCAATAACGCGTTTTTGATGGCAGTTCCTATTCAAGACGTGACCCCGAATTAGACTGTTCTTCATTGTTTGTAGGACATTCCTTTCCTCCTTGACTCTGTGTAACACATCTTCATTTCTCACATTTGTGGTCCATATATCTTCTCCATCCTTCTCCAGCCCCACATTTCAAAACTTTCCCGATATTTCTCATATACTTTCCGAAGTGTCAAAGTTTCAGCAGCATGTAAAGCTATCTCCAAATGTAGCACTTTACTAAGTTTCTTCCGTAAATGTAAGTCCAGTTTGCTGGTGAAAAGTCTTCTTCTTGTTGAAATCTGCTTGTGCTATGGCAATCCTACGTTTAATTTACAGTGTACATCTTGCATCATCTGTTATCATGTTACTAAAATAGTTACAATATTCCACATCATCCGGCTGTTTTTGATCTATCATGATCTGTAATGGGGAATATTGCCTTGAGAATTTAATCACCTTACTTTTTTCCACGTTCATTTCGAGTATCGCTTAGAAATGGTTCAGAACGTAGTTCAGAGGTGAAATCGTTCGGAGTTTTCCCTTTGACTGGTGTTTTATTCACTTTTCTGTTGTACGATTACGAAGTGGCATCATTCCATGACACCAAAAATTCACGGACATGTATCAGTTTGCCGATCATCTTGCAACGTCCAAGGATCACATCTCATTGCGGGTTGGCCTGAGTTCAGTCACCTCTGGCAAATGCCGCGGTACTGCCTTCAAACATACCATGAAGACTTTCTCGCTAAACGTAATAAACTGTGTCTTCTTTGTTACAATGTTTTCTGCTGCTTTTGCCACCAACTTCGCAACTAACGGATATAACATTAAAAGGAATAAAACCACAATAAGGCACACAGTTTGAATAATAGTACCATTATACACATAACAATGAACAGGTAAACAGTGCGAAGCCATGGAGGAATGATCGGTGTTAAGTTGACTTTTCCGTAATCAAATGTGCTTTTCTTTGATTTATTCATTGCCCGAAGTAGCTGGGCCGAGTGTCTGCAATGGACCTTCCTTCGAAATTTCAGGCGTTACCAGTTTTTGCATATATCATCTAACTTTATCTTCACTATCGTAAACAGTGGCGTATCTTGGATTTTTGAGCCCCTATACAACGCCGTACCATTCAGAGGTACGAGGTCTCTTTTCATAAAACTGCAAAAAATATACTCGGTTTTCGAATAAAGATGTTTAATATCGTTACTTTGAATAATAAACGGATCAAGTGTTGACAGGTTTTTTTATTTTTCCCATTCTTTATCTTTTAAGATTTCTTATTTGGGCGCCCTCTTATTTCTCAGTATTTGCCTGCAGGCAAGTTTTAAAATACCAAAAAAGGCTGGCAACACGGAAGCGTATTCGCAAGAAGGTTAAGTCCTGCCAGTACGCTCGAATTCGCCCAAACAGTGGGTGGTGTTCAATTTGTATATATATAAAAAAAGAAAATAATTTGTTGCGATGGGCTCGTGGGCCCCTCTGTTTCGCATACTCTTGCCATGTGGTACCCACGTCACTGGTTGTGAATAAACTTCGACAAAGACCGTACGATATTCAGTATATATCTAAATACTCGTACAGTTGAACGACATGGATTTGTGCGACACCTCGGCTATAACGTTAAGCGTTCTGTGGTTCCAACTAATTCCCCATAAGGCACTTATTTTTCTACCTTGCTTAGTACGACATACATAAGAGTATCTACCTCGGGTACAACGACATAGCCAATCATCCGTTCCGATATACTTTTCCAGCAAGTAGGCTGTTTAGAGAATTCAGCCCTTTCCTCACCCTTGAGAAGAAAAGCCCTCCACTCTTTCAGGCATTTGCTTAAATTCCAGGCCTGGAAAATGACAACAGGGACTGAAATTCATGATTTCAGGTTTCCGCCGCATTGTAAATGAGATATTCGCTCTTCTTGGATGTTACACAGCGTTGATTGGTACTTAATTACCGACGTTTCTTCGACGGCTTGACCCTTGAAGCTGGGACCGATAGGTTGTCCCGAAACGTCGGTACTAACTACCAATCAACGCTGCGCAACACCCCAGAACAGCCAAGATCCCAACGGTAATTCCCTTTGTGCGTAAAGCTGCCCTCTACTTTTATACTCCTGCAGTTAACACGAGACTGGTAACGTGATAACGTGGCTACAGTGATGGAAAAAAGGAAGGTTTTGAGCGTCGAAGGAAAATTTAAAGTGATATGAGAAACATAAAAAGGAACAAGAGAAATCTGACCTCAGCTGTGAATTTGGTCTCGTAAATTCTACGATCCAAATGATCTACCAAAATTATTAGTGTGTTTGAACATAACCCATCAAGAACAGAGCGATTTCGAACGCCTGTACGAAGTGATGTCGATGAGGCGTTGCGTAAGTCGTTTTAGCAACACAGAGGTTACAATGTACCAGTGGACGGCCCTCGTATGATAAGTTTTGTTCGTCCTAAATTTTGATTGTAAGTTAATGTATCTTGTAGCGTAAGCCTGTATGGAAATTTTCAGCTATACTACAGCAATTTTTATTCTTTCTATATTTTAACTGTAATTTAAATTTAAAACATGTAATAGCGTAAAAAATTTAAGTAAGATGCCTACAGGCCTATATTTTGTCTTGAAATATTTTTCCTTCACTTTTAGCATGCCTTTCACTTACAGCGACACCCATTTATAACGACACAATTTATTTCGTCCCTTTCATGACGTCACAACCGATATCGACTGTACATATATCTTTTCTGGCCTGTAAAATGCATAGGCCTATTTTGATGATTTTCTGACCGCGCGTCATAGTATAGACTTGTCTCAATTACCAACTTAATGCACAATTCCTTTATTCTGTAACAAAATGTATGTTACATTATAATCCTCGACATGTTTCGAGCCGTACCATGCTCATCTTCAGGAGGTCAAATTGTATTATTGCAGAATCTGGTATCGTCACTCTCTGTAAACGGCTGTACAGTACGCCGGTTGAGAACAGACTGCTCTCAATCGGCGTACTGTACAGCCGTTTACAGAGAGTGACGATACGAGATGCTGCAATAATACAATTTGACCTCCAGAAGATGAGCATGGTACGGCTCGAAACATGTCGAAGATTATAATGTAACATATATATTGTTATAGAATAAAGGAATTGTGCATTAAGTTGGTAATTGAAACAAACATAGGCCTATGTTTAATTTATTTTTGATCTGTTTCTCTTCCATTGTGCCGAAAGGAATCTGTTCTGTGCTTCTAGATTAGTAGATACTCGCAGGCAATCTTGGAACTACAACCGCAAATGGGGAGATGAACTTCACTACTGCCTTCAACGTGTACAGTTAAAGAAAACTCCTGCAGCGAGAAAAAAGCGATGACTTCGCTCTTTGAATTGTAATTCTGTTAAAGATATGGATAATGTGTCCACTTTAATAAGTACAGGATTCAGCAATCTCTTTCACATACAAGAAGCAGGAAATGAATGCAGTATTTCGGCAGAAAAGCAGATGTTTTATATTCTGTGAAATTTTGCATGCAGCCACAAAAGGATTCTCCAGTACAGGTTATTTAATGGGATTTGTACTATCCACGTGAATGATATAATGTTATATTGTCCTGTTACTACCCTTGCTTGCCTGTATACAGTTTTCTTAGCACACTCTTTTTCAACACAAATAACTAGGATGCTGGCTGACTACAGAAGATTCGTGTTGTAATTTCCAGCGGAGACAAGAGATCTTCTCATCTCCAAAGCATTCCTATCCGCTCTGGGGCCCGCCCAGCTCCATATTTAATGGACACTGGGAAATCTTTCCCAGGGGGTGAAGCTGATCACTCACCTCCATCAGGGCCTGAGGTTAGAGAAAATGCTACACGCTGTCCCTTTTATCATATCCATGAGCACAACAGCTTTGTCACACAGAAAGCCTGCATCTGCCGGTACATCTGCAACAACTGCCATTCTCAAGGACACTATGAAAGAAACACATGTGTATGGTTGCCTGTCAAATACATAAGATTTAATTCATAAAATTATTTCATCCCTGAGGAAGAGAGATCATTTGGGAGACCTAGGCAAGCATGGGATGACATTAAAAAGTGTACTGTGTTGCTACAGGCTGGATTCAACTGGTCTAGGGGTAGGTTCTCGTGAGCATGGCAACGAGAAGGAATTACGTCACCTTGTTCCATATTTGAAATCCAGGTTATATGGAATGTTTAGCCATGTTGATCGGTAAATAGTTTCCAAATGTTATGTCATGTAGATCTGTAAACAGTTACATAACAATTTACCATTCAGTGTGGTGTAACATTCCAAAACACTTGGCTTCTCAACAAGACCACTGTGAGAACTGTAAATCTCATACTGTTTTGTATTTGTTTGCATGGCATCCTTATCCCAGATCACTCACAGAAGCTATGCATATATCTATCAACAGAAAATACACTTGGACCACATTTCATGTCAGCCACAGAGACGTGTATACCTGTCATGTTGCAGATTTCTGTTTCACTGTAATACTGCCAAGAACTCTGGGTACACAGGGATGCTGAGACTTCCAAATCTTGCACTTTTTTTTAGCAAATTACGGAACTGCCTATGACTCCTAAGCAGGCACAATATGATGAGCTCAGGGTCATGGGTTCTATCACCCCAGTGGGTGTCATTTTAAGAATATGTAACATAAATTATAACTGTTCACAGCTGGACTATGGAGAGACGTGTAATTTTGTAATTTCTTGGTGTATTCAAAAACAATACTGCCAGACACCATTCTTAGTAAATTACATTCAGGTGATAAGACAGTGAGTCATGTATTCCCATACTTTTCTTTCATTACATATGCTTAAAAATTTTGCTAAGTGACACACAAAAAACATGGAAAAGGCAAATTATATGTACTGATTACGTGCATGTTCTTGGAGTCAGAAATACAGTAATTTTCCACGCCATGTAGACAGTATTGTATTGCATTTTTAAAATGAATGAAAGCTATGGCAAAGATTTATCTACACTAACGTCATTTGTGAACTTGCCCAGGTCTTACAGCAGTCTGAGAGTACAGACAATGTACATTTCAGTAGTTATAAACACACTGAAGATCACGAAGTTAGGTTTTCTGTGTCATATAAGTATGGTTTATGTGAGTGTTTCGTGTAGAAAAGTGTGACAGGACCAACTGTTTAGAACTCTCCTTTGTTAATCTCATAAAACAAAAAAGTTCTTAACAAGAAGTAAATTTTAATAACTTTTAATACTACGTGCAGGCCAGGACATCTTACAGAAAACACGAGTCCCATGAACCGAATATTTACAGATTGTGTAGTATGGTGTCATAATTCGCAGCCCCGTCCAGTTACTTCATGTCTTCTAGAAACGGTGTGATATGAAGTAAAATTAAAAACATAATCTTATCATTGCAGTGGCTTGCATGCAGAGGGTCCAAGTTCTGAGAGGAATCCTGTGCAGCACTGGTTAGGAGAACTAGCAGCTCTGTATGAACCGGAGTGTATGACCACACTGCAGAGCAAGTCATTAGCTGTGGACTTAAGTCATCAAGTTGCCATGATGGCGGCTGCTGCCACAAACACAGTCAAGATTTTGCAAGAGGGTACCAGGCTCATCTCTACTGAGTTCGCAAAACTCTGCCAGTGAGTATATGTGTATGTCAGACATTAATGAGTGTTCAAATGTACACAGCTGAATATCAGTGTTAAAAGAAGCATACTGGACTCTATCAATTTAGAAAGATTTCATTGCCAAAATCAGTTCTTGCCTTCCTATGAAACATTTTGCCTCCCTCAGAAACTGTATATTATGATTCAGAAAACAGTCCTTTGTAAACTTAATATGGTGACACTGAAAGTATTTTTTGAGTTCTGGAACCAGTAATTTACACATATTTTCAGATAACTTATTTTCATAATTAATGGTACATTAGAGATACCCTTGACACCAATTTACACACTGTTGACTAACAAAATGCCACACACAAATCAATAATTGTGTAAACTCTGTTATGGCAAATGCACCCATCTAAGGACAAACACAATTCAGTCGCACATTATAGGCTTTTACAGTTCAAGTACAGTTCTCACTTGTAATTACCCAAATTTAAATGTTACCATGAATTTACCTGTAGATGGTGTGTATGCTGAGATTTTGTAGAGGGGTTTGTGGAATTAGTGTGACTTTGTAAGGGGGTCCGTGGAACCAGAAAGATTTATAAACACCTCTATAAACCTTCTCATTCCCTAAAGAGGAATGCTGGGATAATACCGTATCATATATATTAGGCCATCACCCATTTGTATTATGCATTCACCGTAATGGCTTTTAAAATTATACTAACATCACTGACACAACACTGCAACAGCACCATTCAGTAATTTGTGAAATGGACGTTCATTAACTGTAGTGTTTTCCTTCTGCTCAGGATTGCAACTGCTGTAACCAGCAACCAAACATCTTCAGAATTCCACCTTCCTACATTCTACAGTTTATGACAAACCCCTCCACCCCCCTGGAGTTTGTAAACCAACCTTGTACCCACCATTATGTATTTATTCACAGTTTTCTAGTTTGTGCATCCAGAAATTAAAAAAAATGATTTTAGCGTATATCAACCACCTCTGTATGGTAATATTTACTATTTCAGGCAGCTGGATTATGGGAAGATGGAGCATATTGGTCCTTTAGTACAGAGTCTGGTAGGACTTGTAACAGAATTTTTGCGTGAACACTGTAGTCAGCAGGAAGAAGATGGAAAGGAGTCAGAGGCTAAGAAAAATCTGACAGAGGTGTGCGACCAATTACGCCTCACAGCAGCCAAGCATCCTCCCAATAAAGAACAGCTCACGTCAGAGATTACAGAACTAGGCAGTAAATTCACAAGAATTGTGGACAGCATACTCATCCAACATATTTCTGTGAGTAATACCATTCTGTATCAACAGATGACAAGACATTTTAAAAGGAAATATTTGTATTTGAAATATGAATGTCACAGATTAGTTGTTCATAAGTAATTGCAGTGAAAAACTCTGCAACCTGTAAGGCCAGTAATTCAAGTATACCATTTTCATTATAGTTTAACCACCTTATTTGCACCTAATTTCAGAATTTTTATGTACATTCTCTAGAGTAAGTATTTGAAAACATGAGAAGAAACTTGTATGCCAGTTATTCATATGCATTCCTCAGTGGCTTTGAAGGTCACAGAAAGTAAACACATTAGGTGAGTTTGATTAAAGTGACAAACATAACTGCCTAGGTATTAGTGGGAGTGCTGGAAGAGCCTACTTCAGATATGGCGCTGCGCTCAGCGCTGTCCAGCCTGATTGCACTTGGTCTTGAGGGTCCTCACCTGAGTCGTCTCGTTGCCCACTGCAATGGCATCCGTGCTTTGCTGTCCATCTGTCTGGAATCCCGTTCATCTTCAATCCGAACCACAGCTCTACGTGCACTTGCAACAATCTGCTGTGTAGTGGAGGCCATCCGCCAGTTGGAACAGGTAACACTCTGTAATGCAGCGAGATATTGCAACTCAAAGACTTCAGAAGGAACGAACATTTCAGTGGGGAGGGAGGCATTTTCTTGAATGCAAGATGCAGTTTTTGGAAGTTTTGATATTGCTGTTTGTAGGTTTGAATTGGACTGAAATGAAATCCTGCCCAAACATTTGGTGTTATTTTTATTAGGCTGCAGAGTTTTAAAAACAGCACAATATGTAGCCTCAATACATGTTAGAGGTGATTCCAGGGTTAACAGGCAGTAACGGGTTATAAAAAATGACAAACAGCATTAAAAACATTTTCATTTTTCTGGCAATGCTGAATGCAGGAGCTTTCAAAAATATGTTACTATCAGTTCAGCTTGCAACACATGCCTACTGATCATGAATTACAGAGCACACAGACGTTACAAAGGTGAGTGAGAAACTGATCTGCTGATACTCTTTCCTATTAGAGTGAAATTAATTTTTCACTCCGTGATTTCCAAACCTGTCCGCCTATGTACTATTCAAGAGTAAACAAACTTGCAAGTTTTCAGACTGTTTAACAGTTTAATGAATAATATTGACTTTCTCTAAAATACAGAGGTCTTAGCATTGTGTCTGAGCATAGCAGCTGTAATGGGAACCTGACTTCAAATGAAGCCTGTATCCACCGGGAATTTAGAACCTGTACTTTCCCTGCAGCTCACCTTACCTTATTTTGCAGAAGAGTCTTGGAACCACTGACTATCAGTTACTAAGCAGGCCTTACACTTTCTGAAAATATTTCTTCACATATGATGAAGTTCTGCATGAACTATAAAACACTTTTGCTATCAAAATTGCCCTTGAATTCCCCTGTTCTTCAGTTAATTCCATGAACTATACAGACTGGTTGGCACTGGTCAGTGGCGTACCGAGGGGGGGGG
>JGI24700J35501_10930571_pt1 | contig 15926 bp, 13 predicted proteins | sample TergutTh196P1_FD_35501 | JGI IMG/M metagenome (IMG submission 35501)
CTGTTGTGCGTTTGCTGCGAACGCCGTAAACTACGTCAAAACCCTCGTTGAATTTTGCCCACATTTCGTCAACGGCGTTTATGTCGTCCTGCAAATCGGCATCCATGGAAATTACTGCATCGGCGTTATCTTTTGCCCAAATAAGCCCTGCGAGCAGTGCATTTTGATGTCCCTTGTTGCGAGATAGGTTTATTCCCACAAAAACAGGATTGCTGGCGTGTAATTCGCAAATAATTTCCCAGGTTTTATCTTTTGAGCCATCGTTTATGAAAACAATTTTTGATGCGGAAGATATTGTGTTTTCCGCCATTAAATCAGTAAATTTCGCAAGCAACCTTTTGGCGGTTTCTGACAAAACTTCTTCCTCTTTGTAGCACGGAACGGTTAAATATAGCGTTTTTGGCATGAAAATTCCCCTCTAAATTTTGTCTACATATTTTTGTTATAATATCCCAACTTTTCGAAAAATTTCGCCATCCAATTATCCCAATCCTCAAAAATTTCCCTATTGGTTTTCATGTCAAAAATTTTTTGACTTATTCCAGTTGTGCAAATCAGCGTTTCGTTATCGTAATCTATGCGTAACGTAAGCGAACCTGCTTTATTATGCACGGTTGTGGGATTATTATGGGCAAAAACAAATTTCATTTTTTGTGGTCGGTTGCCTTTTATAATTTGGCGAGCAAACGGACGCAACTCGTCCCACGAGCAGTAAATTTTGGCGGTTTCGCCCTCTTTTTGGGGCTTTTCGCCGTCAATCGTAAACGTCGCAAAAGTATGTATCTCCACATGAGACACATTAAACTCGCTGAAACTGTTTTCGCCAAAAAGATACTGCATAAATTTTTTTATATGTTGCTGTTCTATCGAAAACTGTTGCATAAATTCTCCTTGTCATTTTTATTGTGAATTGGCATTTTATTGCAAAGCATCTTGCGAAAGAGCGATTTCGTAATATGCGTGGCTGCTGTCTATTAGCTGATTGTGCGTGCCTTTGCCGACAATTTTGCCTTCGTCAAGCACTAAAATTTGGTCGGCGTGGCGGATTGTGCTTACTCGTTGAGCAATTATTATCACGGTTGCATTGCCAACATTTTCCTTTAGAGCTTGGCGTAACTGGGCATCGGTTTTGTAATCCAACGCAGAAAAACTGTCATCGAAGATTAGTATTTGCGGATTAGTTGCCAACGCTCGTGCTATGGAAAGCCGTTGACGTTGTCCGCCACTGACTGTTCCGCCTTTTTGCCCTATTTCGGCTTGCATTTTTTCTTCGTTTTCTTCTATAAAAGGCATTGCTTGTGCTATTGTCGCCGCCTTTGTGATTTCTTCGTCGGTGGCTTGCGGATTGCCATATTTTATGTTGTACTCGATTGTTCCCGCTATTAACTGCCCTTTTTGCGGCACGTATCCAATTTTTTTGCGCCATTTTTGCTGAGATGTTTCGCGTGCATCCACGCCGTCAACCAAAATTTTGCCACTGGTAACATCGTAAAATCGCAATAACAAATGGGCTATTGTCGATTTTCCTACGCCAGTAGCACCAATTATTGCGGTAGTTTGTCCAGATTTGGCGGTAAAACTTATTTCCGAAACAGCATCAACTTCCGCTTTGGGATAACGAAAGCTGACATTTTCAAAAGTAACTTCGCCATTAGTTGCGGTACTAAATTCTTTTGCAGTAGCGGGATCTTGGATAATCGGTTCGGTTGACAAAACTTCCGCTATACGTGCGGCAGAAACCAACGCCCGCGGAATCATAATAATGACCATTGACAACATCATAAATGCAAAAATAACCGAGACGGCGTATTGCATAAACGCCATCATATCGCCAATTTGCAATCCTGAATCCGCTATATGTTGTGCGCCAACCCAAACAACCAAAAGTTGCGTACCGCCCAAAATAAGCATCATCGCAGGAAAAACCACCGCCATTACACGAGAAACGAATAGGCTAATATCCAAAATTTCTTTGTTGCTTTCGTCAAAGCGTTCTTTCTCGTGCTGTTGTGTGCCGAACGCTCTAATTACCATAAGTCCGTGCAAGGTTTCGCGTGCGACTTTGTTTAGCTTGTCAATCATACCTTGCATTATGCGAAAGCGTGGCATAACGGTTGGCACAATAGCAAACAAAAATCCCAACATTACAATTATTGCTAAAACGATAATCCAGCTCATCGCAACCGATTGATTAAGAGCCATTATAACCGCACCAACGCCCATAACTGGGGCAAAAAATAGCATTCTGGTTGCCATATTTGCCAAATTTTGCACTTGCGTAATATCGTTTGTACAGCGAGTTATCAGCGAAGATGCGGAAAATGTATCAAATTCCATTTGCGAAAACGATTCCACTTTTATGAATAAATCCTTGCGTAAATCGCGGGCAGCTCCCGCAGAAATGCGCGGTGCAAGATAGCCTGTGCCAACCGAGGCAAGTCCACCGATAAACGTTACAATTAGCATAAGTCCGCCAGTTTGGATTATGTAATTTGTTTGCGGAGTATTTTCAACCACGCCACGGATAATTCCGTTGTCAATAATAGTTGCCATTAAGGTAGGCAAATAAAGCCCCGACAAAACTTCCGCCAGTAGCAAAAAAAACACAAGCAATATAGCCCACCAATAGGGCTTTAGATATTTAATAAGTTTTGACACAGTTGTTGCTCCTAATTTTGCAACCCAACAAAACCCAAAAAAGATTTTGTTGGGTGCTATTTATTATGCTGCTACCGAAGTATCTCCAGTTGGGTTTGCTTCTGTAATAGGATATTGTTTAGCTAGTTTCATAGCCTCTTTCCAGGTATCGCGCAAGCTACGTAGATGATCACGTATTTCGGTTAAAATAATCGAATCTTTTTTTACGTTCGCCTCAATTAGGCGGCTGTGCATATAATCGTATAACTGATCTAATTGTCCTGATATTTCGTATTTTCTATCCAAAGTTATTTGAAACTCTCTAACTATGTTTTGAACACGGCGTATCATATCGTTAGTTTTCTCGTAATCTTTGGTTTCCATTGCAGTTAAAGCCTGATTGCAAAATTTTACAGCACCGTCAAACAACATTAGAGTTAATTCTTCTTTTGTGGCTGTATTCACAGCATCAGCCCGATATTTTTCATATGGATTTGCAGGCATAATATTCACTCCTTACAAATTAGCACAGACATTTTGCAAAACGTATAAAAAATGCCTGTGCTAACAACTTATTATTTTACTTTAATTTAGCTAGTTACATCAACCAACAAGCCAGCAAATTCTTTAATGCGAGCTAGCAGATCAAGCCTTGATTCTGGTGGTAATTCGCGTATTACTTCGTTAGTGTTTGTGTCAACCACACTAACCATGATAGTATTAGTGGCTTCGTGAACGCTAGAGTTTAACGAAAAGTGCGAAGGTGCTAAAGCCTCATTTACCGTATCTAAAGCACGGGTAATGGATTCGTTTGTTACCTCGTTAGAGGTATATTGCTCACCGTTTGGCAAAGCTATTGTTGCCTGTACTTCTGCGGGTGGCGTTGCCATAGTAACCGTAGGCTGCTGCTGATCTTGAGCAGGAACTTGCTCTACAGGTCTTTGTGTAGTGTTTTGATTTTGTGGTCGTCTTGGTTCGACTACATTATTGGTAGTATTTGCGATATTAACATTATTCGCAGTGTTTCCTAGAGTTTGTAAATTAGCATCCATGCTAAAACCTCCTTGTTAATTTAGGTTACAAATTTAATTTGCTTTATCAAAAAAGTGTCCGGCTGTGTTAGCCCACGAGTCGCCGTCCGAGTAGGCTATGCTAATATCGCGCCCATCACGAACTTTTTTTAAGCCACCTTTTAGGAAGACTTTATATTCTTCTGACACTTTTATGTTCACTTTGTCCAAATCGGCTATTGCCTTAGCGGTTTCTTTAATTTTGGCAATTAGCTTGCTATCGGCGGGTGTTTCTTTGTACTTTGCAAGTTTTTCGTCTAGTAGCTTAATTTTTTCGATAATTTCGGCTCGCTGTTCATAAAGAGATGCAAAGCGTTCAATTTCTTGTAGCATATGTTCGCTGCTGCCCGTAGATTCAAATTTTATGCGTTTTGTGGCATCAAATATAGTGGTTAGGGCTTGCAGTTTTTGCGTTAAAATATCGGTATATTTAGCATCCATTATTATGCACCCCAGAACATTTGCTCCATAAACATCATTTGAGAATTAGATTGTAACATAGCGGCCTCTAATCGTGCAAATTTTTGGAAGTATAAATCTTCGCGGCGTTGCAAATCACGAATCATGTTATCGATACGCCTGTCTTCTGCGGCTATACGGCGGCTTAATGCGTTTGCGTGTTCGGTAGCTGCGGTAGTACCAGCCATATCATTAAGCGAACCGCCACTTGCCATAGACCAACGCAAAATATCGTTTACACGTTGACCTACGCCACCTTGACGAAGTATTTCGGAACGGTCTGTTCTATCGTTTAATCCCAAACTAGATTGCGATGCAAATAAATCTTCCAAATCGTCTAAATTATTTTCAAGGAAATAATTTAAGCGATCTTCGTCAATTTCCAAACGTCCAAACCTATCCAAATCACGGTCTGTGCGTATGCCAACCGCTATCAAGTTTATTGTGCCGCCCGAACGAGTTTGCACAGGATTCATTATTTCGCGGTGCAAGTCGCTCATAATTGTGCGGAGCGTGTTATCACGGTTTAGTATACCTCTGCGAGCTTGACCTTCCCATAGTTCGATTTCTCTTTCAGACATACTTCTGCGTTGTTCGTCAGTAAGTGGCATAAAAAATCCGCCGCCAGCACTAGCTGATTGTCTTGGTCGTCTTACTTCTGTTAAATCCCTAATCGACTCTATTAAAGAATTATATTCTGCAATAAAGTTTGTTATCATTTCGCGTACTCGAGAGGTGTCTTTGGTTAGATTTAATGTTAAAGTAGGTGGATCGATAGCAACATTGTTACTATCTTGTGTTGGTGGATCTACAAATACGCCAGGGATTATCTCTATTTCTATGTCGCCTATTGTGAACCTATTGCTATCACGCACAAAAGTTTGTCCGTCCATTGTTACAACGGCATCTTGTGCTTGGCTTGTGCGAACCGCAGGATCCGTTGATGGAGCACCACCGCTCATAAATCCGATGGAATCTAAAAATCCAACGCCGCCAATTTGGTTTTCGGATAAATTTACAGCACCCAACATAGCACCTACTTGATTGCTTGCAATCGAAAATCGTCCAGAATCCGCATTAAAGGATAAAGTTGCACCAGTGCTAGAATTAACAGTGCTTATTACTTGCTGTACAGTAAGGTTACCAGGAGTTACAGCGGCGTAAACTTCATTGCCATTGACTCTGAAGGAAGTTCCGTCAAATTCAAAGCGAGTGTTGTTTATAGTGAAATCAAATGCACCGTTGCCGTTGCCCAAAAATTCGCTCATGTTCATGTTGTTGGGGTTAAATCTGGTTATTGCTCTTGAAGGGTCAATGCCCATCATTTCTAGCATACCATCTGTAACACCTTCTGGTAAGTAATTATTAGCCAACCCTAAAGTGTTGCCATCTCTTGTAGAAAATGAGATGTTGCCGTTTGCATCAAGTTCTGCCCAAGCGTGCCGATATGCCAAGTTGGGGTCCGCCGTTGAATTGGCTGGTGCGTTTGGTCTTGTATCGTCGCCAAAATTAGCCCCTAAAAAGTCGTTAATCTCGTTTAGAAAGGCTTGGCTTGGGTTTGCCGATGCCGTAACTCTGTTGTACATATCTTCGTCTACAACAAAGGTTGCAGTACGACCCATATTCAACTGCACAACCATGGAAGCCTCTCTAAAGCTACCGTCAGCGGGATCTCTAAAATTGTTTACTAAAGCATCAAAATCAAGTCCGCCTGGACGACTGCCAACAATAGCTTGTTGGTTATGAGTAGTTGCACCTCTAAAGGAATCGCCGCGGGCTGCTTGATGTATTTGAATGCTACGATTACCTGTAGTTGTGCCGCTACCTGTTCCTCTTATGTTTACGCCGGGTACGGTTACTCCGTTGTTGGAAACAGAGCCAGTAACAACGTTAAAGTTATTGCGAGACATAACGCTTTGTCCAACATTAGGACCAGTATTTGCCAAAACTCTGCCTTGTAACGCCCGCATATTGTCTGCTATGCCGCGTACCATTTCTTGTTGCCAAACAAAAATTTCTCTGTTTTGGGTTAATCTGTCAAGGCGCATCGAGTGGGCTCGCATAAGTTGCGTTACCATATCGTTTACATCTAATCCAGACATACCCGTAAAGCGGTTTCTATTTGTAAATGACATTTGAAAACCTCCTACAATTTCATTTTATTTTAGCCTATTAGGCTCTTAAATTTATTTCGGCATATTGTTAATTAAACTTTAGCAAAAATAAAAAAATTTTTTATTTTTTGCCAAAATTTTTATTTTGCCTATTTTGCCAAATTTTACCAGTTAGTCGGAATTTGTGCTAATAGAAGAGGTTGTATCACGCAAAAATCTTTCTAGCTCGTCTATATGTTTAGAAACATCTTCCATATCGGCGGATTCAAATGTATGAAGATATTTATTAAGCATCTCGGTATACTCGTTCTTAAACTCTTGTAGTCTGGAGCGTTGCACATCAATCGAGTCGTAAATGCTTTTAAGAAGATGTAGCGTAGTTGCCTTATAGTCAGAAATTTCCATATGAGTATTTTGGAGAATATTATCAGCAGCCACTTGCGCGCTTATTATTGCGTTTTTTATTGCGTTATCTTTATCTTTATAGCTTTTAATTACATTTTCCAAAGTTTCAATATATTCGTCAACTTCTTGGGGATTGTACCCTCTTTTTACAATACTAAAACTTTCCAAAACTGTTCCTCCTAACTCTGTTAATAAATTAAATTTCATGTTATTATAGCACATATATTAAAAAAAAGTAAGGGTGTTTTTATGGATAATTTATTTTATATGCAAGAGGCGTACAACGAGGCGTTAAAAGCCTACAAAATCAATGAAGTTCCTATCGGTTGCGTAATTGTCCACCAGCAAAAAATAATTGCAAGAGCGTTTAATTTGCGTACCGCCAAAAAAAACGTGCTGTATCATGCGGAAATATTAGCAATAGATGCCGCTTGCAAATATATCAACGATTGGCGATTAGAGGAATGTTGCCTATATGTAACCGTTGAACCGTGTGCTATGTGTGCAGGTGCAATTTTACAGGCAAGAATCCCCACGTTGGTTTATGCAGCCGCTAGTCCGAAAGCTGGTTGTGCAGGTTCGATAATAAATTTATTGGATAATCCATATTTTAATCATCAAGTCGATATAATTTCGGGCGTTTTGCAACAGGAATGCACCGATTTAATGCAAAATTTTTTTAGAGAGTTTCGGCAAAAATAAATTTATTTACATATTTGCTTGCAATATTGCAGAACCCACGCAATCAATAAGATTTGTAGCGTTTACGCTGTAATCGGACATTGTTTCGGCGGCAATTTCGCCAGCTTTGCCGTGAATATATACAGCCGCAACCGTTTCTAAATAGGTATCCAAATTTTGGGCTATAAATGCGCCGATTATTCCTGTTAAAACATCGCCACTGCCAGCTTTTGCCATTGCAGGACTTCCCGTTAGGTTGATAAATGTGCGCCCGCTGCTGTGTGCTATTATTGTGCGAGCATCTTTTAAGACGGTTATTACTCCGTTTTTTTGTGCAAAATCTTGTGCAAAACCTAGCAAATTTTCCAGTATTTGCGGCACGGAATATCCTGTCAATATTGACATTTCGCCAGGATGCGGAGTTATTATGCACGGTGCTTGCATATTTTTCAAAATAGCCAAATTGTCTGCAACTGCGACAAGTGCATCTGCATCCAAAACTAGCGGCTTGTTGTTTAGCTTTGCGAAATTTATTACTTGGTAAACAAAATTTTTAACGTGGCTACTTCTGCCGATTCCAGGCCCTAAAATTATAACTTTAGCTTGCTCCAAAGATTTTTTTGTGGATTCAAAATCAAAATATTCGCCGTTTTTGTCGGGAACAACCGTTAAAATTACTTCGTGAGCATTGTTTTTTATAACGTTGGCAACTTCTGGGACAACGCAAGCATTAACAAGCCCTGCACCTGCTTTGTAAGTGGCTTTGCAAGCCAAAACCGCCGCACCAGGCATATTTGCAGAGCCAGCCAAAACGCAAATTCTGCCGTAAGTGCCTTTGTGAGAGCGAACGTGCCGCATTGGCAACAGCGATTTTATGTCATCCACAACTTCTAAAACTGGCGAATCAAACGAAATTGATTCCTGTGGAATAGATATATTTTCAACCTCGATTTTTCCTGCATAAATAGCACCTGGGAACAACATAAGTCCAATTTTGGCAAAACCAAAAGTTACGGTAATGTCCGCTTGCACCGCAACCGTGCCAACATTGCCTGTATCTGCTTCAACTCCCGAAGGAATATCCACCGCAACAATAGGCACTTTTTGCGAGTTAATGTAATTTATGGCTTGCACAGATGCCCCAGTTACTGCACCTTTTAAGCCCGTTCCATAAATTGCATCTACAATAACATCGGCGTAAAGTAATGCCTCTTGCAACGATTGCGTTACCAAGCCCATTTTTTCAACAATATTTTGGTTTATGAACGTGTCTTTGAAGATTCCTTTTCCCAAATTTTTGGTAGGTGGAAAATCTTCAGGTTCGTCCATTGTATCGGTTTGCTGGCTTTTGTTACCCACAAAAATTACTCGAACCGACAGCCCTTGCGAATGCAACAGCCGCGCAATAGCACAGCCATCGCCGCCGTTATGACCGTATCCGCAAACAACCGCAACTCTTTTTTTGCCGTTTAATAATTTTGTGATATGCTTAACCGTTTGCACGGCGGCATTTTCCATTAGCAACAAAGAAGGAATATCCATTTGCTTAATAGCGTGATTCTCTATCGCTTTTATCTGTTTTGTGTTGACTAAATACATAAAATTTCCTTCCTAATTTCTATTAAACTTTCTAATATTTTAACAAATTTTTGCAAAAATTTCAAATTAAAAAGTTCCAAAAATTTGTGATTTTTGGAACTGGGAAATATTTTTTGGTTATTTTCAAATGTTCAATATGTTAATATTTTGCAAAATTTCCGTTCCATGCAGAGGATTGAAAATTATCGTAAACGTAGGGGCGGATATTATCCGCCCGTTTTTTCAAATTCGCAATATGTCAACATTTTGCAATATACAAAATATTTACGATTATCTTTTGCAACAGTTCCGTTCAATGCAAAGGGTTGAAAATTGTCTTTTGCAACAATTTCTTATAATGCAAAAGATTAAAAACCACCGCAGTTTAGCCATGCGGGCGGATAATATCCGCCCCTACGTTTTAACAAGCAAAATTTTTAACCTTTGAAATTTTTTATTTTTGGCAAACAGTAACTTTTCCGCTTGGAATAGCCACAAATTCGCCCGTTGCTTTTTTGAAGTTTACTGGACAATTTGCTGTTGATAAAATTTCATAATTGCCGTTTTGGTGCGAGATTGTTATTGTGCCGTCGAAAATTGGCACATTTGCCAGTTGACATTTTTCCAACTTTTGCCATTCGGTGGGCAAATTTGGATTTATCGTGATTTCTATGCCGTTTTCCGTGGATTTTGGTTGAATGCCCCATAAATATTTTGTGATAACCATTGCAATATAAATTGTCCAAGCCTGCACAAAACAGCCGTAATCTGGGGACATTTCCGCAAAACAGCCAGGAGAAGTTTTGTCCAAAGTGCTGAAAGTGCGTTCAAGCAAATCCAACGCAATATCGGGATAGCCGTACCGAGCCTGTGCCGCCGCCATTACAGCTGTGTTTATCGTCATTGTGTGCGTGTGATTTGTTCCGCTTAAGTACATTCCCCATTGACCGATAAATTTTGGCGTGTTCATGGTTTTTAGTGCAATGTGGGCTTTTTCTTCGTCAGATAATCCCATTTCCATGGGAACGTTAATTACCCAGTTGCAATCCAGTTGCGGCTTGCCATTCGTGAGAGCATCGCAAAATAGCCCTTCTTCGGCATTCCATAACAGGCTGTTTATATTAGCTTTCAGCTTGTTTGCAAGGTTGACAAAATAAGAAATATTTTCCGTATTTTTTTGCAAAAGTTGGCACATTTGAGCATAATTTTCGTATGCAACCGCCGTATAAACGGCAGTATCAATCAATTTTGAGTTAAGTCCCTCAATTTCGGTAATTCCGTATCCGCTAGGAAAGCCATCTTCGCCTGTATTTTGCTGTTGCAGCCAATCCATCCCTTTTGTGAGATAATCAAAAGCATTTTGCAAAAATAATTTATCGCCTGTCCACTCATAATATAACCAAGCCGCAACCATAAAATGAGATGTCTCTTGTGTATTTCCACGGTTGGCACAATCGCCATTTGTGTTGATTTCGTGAACAAACGAACCATCGCCGTTGTATTTCATCGAATAATCCAAAATCAGCTGTAATGTATCTTTTGCAAGAGCAAACTCGCCAATAGCAAGCAATCCTTGAATAGAATAACAATTATCGCAACCAAACCACCAAATATATTCTGGGATTCCTGCCGATAATGCTCGACCGTGCTTGCCAGCGTTCACTATAAGCCAATCTGTATTTATTTTTAGCCAATCGTATGCGTTTGTGAAATTTGCGAATTTTTCGGAATTTGTGTCAAAATCCAAGCGGCTTGTGTTCAAAATTTTGTTGTAACGGTCAATTTTGGTAGTTTTGTAGGTGGACATATTTTCCGCAAGGTTTTTGTATTGCGTTTCGCAGTCCGCCAAAGATTCCGCTGATCCCGCTATAAAAAAGGTTAAAGTTTGCTCTTCGTTGGGATTCAACTCTATTTTGTAGTGTAAACTTACGCTTAATCCGTCGCCGTCAGTTATTTCTGGACCAAAATGATTGCCGATTGCGTATTTTTCGGCGTTTTGGCTTGCTCCAATTTTAACGAACCAGTCATTTTTTTCGGCTTGCACAGTAAATGTGCCGTTTTCCTCTTTTGCGAGATAATCCCTGCCGTTTTTGCTAACGCTTGCAAACCAAACAGGACGCAAATCTGTACGTGCCAAAAATTCTACATTTGCAAAAAACGGCTTGTTTTTGAGGTTTTTGAACGTATATGATATATAAATTCCATTTGCCTCTTCTGGGCAAAATTGCTGTTGTGTAATGTTTATTTGGCTGTGTCCCAAATTTACGTTGTAGTGAAATTTATTGCACCACGGTAAAACCTCGTATTCGTCGGCGATAATCCACGTGTTAATTTTTTCGGTTTCGTGTAATCGCAACCAAAAGCCGTCCAATAATTTTATGGGATGCAACCAAAGTCCACCCATTTCTCGCTCATCGTGATGTCCAAAATCGGGAAATCGCCCGTTAATTGTTCCGATTAACTTAACTCGCTCGCTGGCGGTTACATATTTAGGAAACGTCGCTTTTGTGGATTTACTTCTAAAGTTATCCATTAAATTTTGTGGGTTTTGTAACATAGTTTTGTCAACCTTTCAAAATAGAGGGCGGTCGTCCTATTCGATTTCTCTTATAAAACAGACCGCCCAATTTATTTAGTTTAGTTCAAAAAATCGTTTAATTGTGCTTGAATGTTGTCAATAACGGTTTGCAGACCAGCGGCGTAAAGTTGCGTGATAAACTCTTCGTTTACGGCTTCATAGTTTGGAGCCATACCAGCAACAAGAATGCTGAAATATTCGTCCGTAACAGCCAAAACTTGAGCAAATTCGGATGCAAAGCCACTTTGGTCGATAGTAAAGCCTACGAACGGAGTAACTATTGCACCGTCATCCCAATGGATTTTGTAGTCAATCATTTCTTGGCTAACGTTTGCAGAGAATCTTGCTAAATCCATATCGTTCCACATCCAGGTACGAGGATTGTATACCATATTGGCATCGATTCCTTCAAAGCTGATTGCACCTGCGGCGTTCAAATTGTAGTTTACGCCCTCAATGCCGTGGCTCCAAAGGTCGTAATTTTCGTGGCTTGCACGAATCCAATCCATAAATTGGACAGCCTCGCGTACGTTGCTACTTGTCGAGCCAACTGCTAGCATATTATCGCCACCTTGGAAAACATAGCGGCGTTCTGGGTTAAGCATAATGGATTCAATCCACGCACCAGGAATATTGTTTACAAGAGAGTCAATGCGTTCGAAGATAGAATTTGTGTTAGATGGAACAGCAGCAACTGCTCCAAAAAGGAAACCTTCGTTGGCATTTCCGCCAAAGTGAGATTCATCTTCAGCAATAAAGCCGATTTCGCGCCAGCGGCGTTGATTGCGAACCAAATTCATCCAGTTTTCCGATTCAAAGAAAGATTGCACAGTTGCAGAGGAATCGTTAGGATCTACAAATAATGGATACCGCCCGTTATCTCCCATTGGGAAGAAAAATTGGGCAAAAACAGGATAAAGCGGACGACCTTGGTGATCAGCAGTTGGAGTCATTCCTTCGTCCAAAGCACGTTGCAAGTAAACTTCAAGGTCTTCGAGGGTGCGAATTTCTGGAACGCCCCAAGCTTCGCGCAAATCGCCACGAATGTTCCAAAGCCAGTTATATTGAGCCATTGGAATCATGCGAGGAATAGCGTACAATCTGCCGTCAACCGAACCTTGCATACGAACGAAATCGGGCATTTTAGCCATTATATTTGGTGCATATTGGTCAACGTATTCATCGATAGGTTGATACACGCCACGACCGCGCAAATCGGCGATTGTACTTTCGTGTGCCCAAGCAACGTCAACTATTTCGCCGCCAGCTATCATAAGAGCGATATTTTGCCAATAATCTTGTACAAAAACGGTGTTAATTTGGAAATTATAGCCGTCTTCTAATAAGCGGCGGTTTACTTCGGCTAATACGTTGGCTTCATCGTTTGGTGGATCACCTGGGAAAACTGCACGCAATGTAACAACATCGCCAGTTGCGGCGGTATCTCCGCCAGTTGCAGCGGTTGTTCCGCCGCCTGTAGCAGCGCCACCTCCGCCACCTGCTGCAGGTGCGGGATCATTTGCACAAGCTGCCAGTGCAAAAACTAGCATCAATAAACATAATGAGAAAATCTTTTTCATTTTGAAAATCCTCCTAAAATTTTTAATACGCCCAAAATTGCGTATTTTGTGGGAAATTTCCCCAAATTTTAACCTTTTACAGCACCAATCATAATACCTTTAATGAAGAAACGTTGAACAAACGGATAAACAAGTATTATAGGCCCAATGGTTACAAACATAGTTGCCAAGCGGAAAGTTTGCGTTGGCATATTTCCTTGAACAATGCCAAATTGTCGCATAAGTTCAAGTTGTTGCTGTATGCGTAACAGCATATATTGCAATGGGAAGAGGTTTGGGTTGTCAATAAACCACAAAGCCTCTGTCCAACCGTTCCAGTAGCCAAGGCTAATGAAGAGCGCACACGTTGCGAGGATAGGTTTTGCGAGAGGTAGCACAATTTGCAAAAATATCCGAGGAACAGGCGCACCGTCAATTTGAGCGGATTCCACTAGCGATGGCGGTATTGTACGAAAATAGTTGCGTAGTAAGAACAGGTTAAAAGGCGTAACTAGTGTAGGTATAATTAACGCCCAAAAGCTGTCGCGTAGCCCCAAAGTTTGAGTAATAACCATAAACCAAGGCAACAAGCCAGGTCTAAAAACTATGGGAATATAAAAGAACATAGCCATTACATTGCGATATTTAACGGATTCTATGCTTGCCGCCCAACCTGCCATCGAGCAGATTAACAACGAAAGCGTAGTTCCGATTGCTGTAACTGAAATTGTAACAAGATAGGCTTGCCACATTGTTGGAGTAGCAAAAACCAACTGGTATGCAGAAAACGAAAATTCTGTTGGAATTAACCGAATACCTTGCGTTGCAACGCTTGCCTCACTAGAAATTGATACCATGAAAACAAGCACAACAGGATATAATGCCGAAATAGCAAGCAACGCCATAAAAAAGTGCATTAAAACCTGTCCTAAATTTTCGCCAAAACTTCTTTTGATAGCCATTTTTCGCCCTCCTTAAAATAATCCGTAACTTGAATCGAAACGTTTTGCAACCCAGTTAGCGGCAACAACCATGATAAACCCAACAACCGATTGGTAAAGCCCGATAGCGGCGGCTGTGCCAAAGTCAACTGTTTCGCGAATTGCTCTAAATACGAATGTTTCGATGATGTCAAGGCGCGGCAACAACATAGGATTATTAGGTGGCCCATCGATTATCGAGCGCAACAAACCAAAATCTCCAAAAAGTATTGTACCGATAGAAAGTAAAACCATCATGCAAATTGCAGGAATAAGCATAGGAATTGTTATAAACCAAATGCGTTGTAACCGTCCTGCACCGTCCAAATCGGCGGCTTCGAACATTTCTTCGTCAATACCAGATATTGTCGCAAGGTAAACTATAGATGTAAAGCCCATTCCGCGCCAAACATTAGTAATAACCACAAACGCAAGCCAAGGTTCGGGCGTAAGTAGCCAAGGAACAGGCGCAAAACCGAGAGCTGTTATTATTCCGTTTACAACGCCGCTTTGGGTTGGAAAAAGTACGTGGATAAGCAAATGTCCTATTACAACGGCAGACAAAAAGTGTGGAAAAAATATTGCGTTTTGGTAAAAACGAACCGCCATTTTTTTGCGAATTTCGTTCAACACAATCGCTATTATTACAGAGGTTAATGTTACAAAGAAAATTGTACTAATGTTTATAAACAGTGTATTAAATGTTGTGCGGAAAAATACCACACTTTGGAAGAAAAATCGAAAATTGTCAAGCCCTACAAAGTCGCTACCCCACATACCTCGAATAAAGTGAAAATCTTGAAACGCTATTATCATGCCTGGATACGGCAGATAATTTACAAGAAACACAACCAACAATGCAGGAAGAGCCATCATATAATATACCCAGTTTTTTTGCATCTCATATAAAAATCCTCTAACTCCTCTGTTGGATTTAGGAACTGTTTTGGTCAACATTACTGCTAATCCCCTTTCTAAATAAAATTTTTACTACAAAAGTAGCCAAATTGCACTAAAACTTGTGCAAAATTGATAGTAGAACTACTATAACATTATTACAAAAATATTGCAACAAAAAAATATAAAAAAATTTACGAAAATTTTTTGTATTTTTTACAGTTATTTTTGGTAATATTTTAGTTAATTTTTGCGAAATTATTTTCGGATATGGTAAAAAGATTGTGATAAAAAATGGGCGGATATTACCTGCCCGTCCAGCAGGCGGATCCGCCCATACGATTGCTAAATTATTCTATTATTCTATTTCTAAATTTGGCTCTGGCGAGATTTCCACCTCTTCCAATTTTGGCATTTCTTCGATTTTAGCAGGTTCTTCTGTTGGTTCGGCTATTTCGGGGATTTCTTCTACTTCGTCAACTTCGATTTCTTCTGTTTCGTTTACTTTTTCTTCTTCTACTACTTCTTCTGTTTTGTCGTCAACTTCGATTTCAGTTGTAGGTTCTTTGATTTCGGAAGTTTCGTCAACTTCGTCAACTTCGATTTCGTCAACCTCGGAATCCTCCTCAACTGTTGGCAATTCTTCAGGTACAGGAAGAACAGGCAAGTTTATTGGCATTATATCTAAACTTCTAGCAGGTGGTGTACTTGAAAATACCGCAACTGTTCCAAGGCTGAAAAATTGCCCAGGACCAGGAGAGTTCACAAAGCCAACTCCCACTAATGTGTAAACTGGGTCTAACAAAATTCCTCTGTGTCCTTCAGAATCCATCCAATCCTGTACAGTTATCGCAGGAACATCACTGCCAGCCGCTAAAGTTTCACTAAGTTGAACTTCCCAACCTGGCCAACCGTGCCGTAGCACTCTCTCTCTTACATTAGAGCCATCCGAGCCAGTATGACCCAAA
>JGI24700J35501_10930570_pt1 | contig 15892 bp, 14 predicted proteins | sample TergutTh196P1_FD_35501 | JGI IMG/M metagenome (IMG submission 35501)
GCTGCATCGGTTGCAGGAGCGGTCGCTGTTTCGGTTGCGCCGCCCGCAGGAGCAGTTGCGGCAGGTGCGTCATCTCCGCAAGCCGCCAAAAATAGCATTGTTGCGGTCAAAATTGCCGCTGTCATAAAAATTCTTGTCTTTTTCATAGAAAAATCTCCTCTTTTCTAGTTTTTATCATAAGATATTTGTATAATTATCCCACAATGCCGCTACGTTCAAGCCCCTCAACAAAATATCGTTGCAAGAACATATAAATCGTCAAAATAGGAATTATAGCCAACATAACGCCCGCAAACACGACCATTTGTGCTAAAATTGGACTGCGTTCGTTAAAAATTGCCTGAAAGTTTGGACCCAGCCCAATCAGCAACACGGACAAAAGCCGATTATTGGGCATTAACAGCGATGTATAGAAAGTGTCGTTGTAATGCCACACGAAAGCGAATAGCAAAACCGTGATTATTGCTGGCGTTGCGTTCGGAATCATCACTTGCAGATAGGTGCGAAACGGGCCCGCGCCGTCGATAAACGCCGCCTCTTCAATCTCTTTGGGCAATCCTCGGAAAAACTGGCGAAAAATGTAGATATACAGCCCAGAACGCAATCCAACGCCTGTCAATGTGAGCAAGCCAAGCGCCCAAAGGCTACCAATCAAATTTATATTTCCACTGCCCAAAAAGAACCGAAAATTAAGGAACATTGGCACCATATAAGTTTGCACAGGAACAACAATGCTAATAATAACAAGTGCAAACAGCGGTCCCGAGCCAGGAAACTTGAACCGTGCAAAGCCGTATCCAACCAGCGAAGTTATCACAACGTGCAACAGGGCGAATCCCAAGCTAAATGCAAGCGTTCTGCCGAGCGTGTTCCAATAATCCATTACCAAAATTGCATCGTTGATATTTTGCCACGTAAAATTTTGCGGAATAAGATAAATCAGCGGATTTATCGCATCCATGGGATCCATTATTGCGCGGCTGATTACCGCCAAAATTGGGCTAATTATTACAAACGAAACGCCCACCAAAATTATCGCAACGCAAATGTTCAGCAAAAAATTTTTGCTAGCACCGCTAACTTTCTGCACAGTATTATTCAAAACTTTAGGCTCGACAAGCCGTTTCAAGCCAACCGCAAAGCCCTTTCCACTCGTTTTAACCACGGTTCAACCTCCTAAACATAAAACATTAAGACCTTGGGGCTCTGCCCCAAACCCCGCAAGGACGCGCGCGCCCTTGACCCGCATTTTTTTATTTAATTGTAGTAAAATACTCGTTTTGAGATAATCCAACCTACAAACAATAGCAGAACGCAAGCTAGTAGCGAAGAAACTAGCGACATTGCCGCCGATACGCCGAATTGCTGCATTACAAACGCTTGATTGTGGGCGGTTTGCACAACTTGACTTTGTGCAAAAGTGTCAACTATTGTGTAAACCACGTTTGTCAAAATCAGCGGACTTACCATTGGAATCGTAACTTTCCAAAATGTTTCGTAACTGGTTGCACCCTCAATTTGGCAAACTTCGTACATTGACGGCGGAATAGCTTGCAACGCCGCCAAAAATATAAGAATCTGCACGCCAGATGCACGGATAATCTCGTGCAAGGCGGAAACGGCGGCAATTATATATTGCGCAACCTGTATGGGAACGCCAAAACTAGTAACTAACATTGCAATAGAGTTTGCGTTGAATCCCATTTGGGCTTGCATTACCTCGGTTGGCACGCTAGAAACGCCGCCCATCATCATTCCCATGGTAAGCTCCAAAGTGCTTTGGATTGCGGTTGTTGCCATTATTACAGGCAGAAAGAAAATTGCCCGAACCAAGCCGCGCCCCATAAATTTGCGGTTTAGCAGCACCGCCATTAGCAAGCTAAAAAATATGATAAGTGGCACGTTTACAAGCATTCCCGTTAGCGACTCGACAAGTTGCTGATTGTACGAGCCGTGTTCTAGCAGGATAAATCGGAAGTTGCTAAGTCCCACAAAATCCATGGTAAAGCCGCCTGCAACTGGGTCGACAATGATAGTGTTAAAACTGAAAATTATCGCCTCAAACAAGTTGAACAGGAAAAACACTGTTATTCCCACAAGCCACGGAGATATGAATAAAAATCCCCAAACTGTTTCGCGGCGTTGCAGTGTCATCCATTTTTTGGTTGCTGTTGTTTTCATAAAATCTCCTTTATAAGGTTATCTAATTTCTTGTCAAACGTAAATACATTTACGCCGAGAATAGCCTTAAATGCGTATAATATGCAGTCCACAAAATCCAAATTTTTTTCGCCGTACGTTTTCAAAGCAAGTTGCAAAACTGGTGCGTTTTCGGTGGTAACGTTTTTGTGATTCAAGAAAACGTTGATATTAGCTAAAATATCTTTCTTTTCCATTTTGTAAACTTTTTCCAACACATAAATTACTTCGGCTAAAACCTCATATCGCACAAAAACTTTGGTTTTTGAAATCAAATGACCAACTTTAGCCATCATTTCTGCATTATCATTTAGTAAAGAGCGTAATATTACATTGGCATCAATTAAAACCATGTTTTTCCTCCATTGCCATTCCCCATGCTTCTTTTTCCAATGGGATTAAATCGGGATTTGCATATTTACTTAAAATACCTATAAAATTGGGCATTTCTGGCTCTTCGCTAAAATCGTACGGTTCTGACTTTTCGTTGCCGTCATAATCGGCAAACAAATCATCCAATGTTAGCGGGATTTTTTCTATATAGATGCCGTCATGGTGTTCAGTAATTTCTATTTTGTCGTTTTCGCTTAAATCTAAAATTTCCGCAATATTCTTTGGAAAAGTTATTCCCAATTCGTCGCCTAATTTTAATACTGCTGTTTTCATAGGATTCTCCCCTTATCAATGAGTTAAGTTCAGTTTAGAAATATTTTTAATTTATCAACAACGTTATTTTTTTACTCCATATTTTTCTATTACCGCCATTTCCCAAGCGTGTTCTTCCAATGGGATTAAATCGGGATTTGCATATTTGCTTAAAATTCCGAATGCACTTTTTGGCGGATTTGTTTGTTCGGTTGGTTCGATTGCCGTTTCTTGCGATGTTTCTTTTACCGAATGTTTTTCCATTGCCGCCATTTCCCAAGCATATTTTTCCAGTGGTATTAAATCGGGATTTGCATATTTGCTTAAAATTCCTATAAAGTTTGGGATTTCTGGCTCTTCGCTAAAATTATGCGAATTGGGATTTTGGTCGTCTTTTAATATTGTTGTTTTCATAAAATTTTCCCTTTCTACGCCACCAAAAACCACCGAGCAGGAATCATCAACCCATTATAAGCAAAATCCTCATGCGTGCGGTTGACATAAATTCGTGTGCCGTCCTCAAAAACGGTAACGGTAACTTGTCCGCTGCCAAGCGTTAAACCACCTGCCAAAACCTCAAAGCCGACCATCGGCTGATTGCGCAACGGAGCATAAACTTCATTAAATATGTGATAATGCTCGATTGCCATGTCAATCCAGTTTTCGTATTGCGTGGAATAAAACCGCTCGTGGGGCGAAAATTGCAACTGGCGCGTGGGCTGCTCTGTGAAAGTGTATCGTGGCGCGGCTCCTGTTGCTAGGCTTTTGAGAATCGCATCAACTGGGTGGAAATTTTCGCGCATATTGGCAGGTTTGCCCGCAAATTCAATGTACCCATGCACGACCATCGAGAAAAACGGAACTTCATAGTTGACAATATTGTACATATCGCCCTCAATCGGAGCATCCACAATATGATTTGCGAACGCCAGCGAGTAATCGTTTCCGCCGAAAATCACGAGATTCTCCGTTTCGTTGGCGAGCCGTTCAATTTGATTTTCTACCAACAGCCGAGAATGCTCCCTGTCAATGGGATCGCGGCGATACATATTTTCCGCCAAAACTGCACCTAAATCTGTCAACGCTAAATTTGGCAAGCCAACTCGCCGCTGATATTGCGGAATAAAATCATCGATGTGCATTGGCAAAACCGCAGGATGCACCAACAAAAACCAATCGCTGGTAAACTGCGAAAATCTGGTTGACATTGTATCTCGTTCAACACGGCTCATAACGCCAATGTAGCCAGCGGGATCTTTTGCCGTTTCGAATGTGCTGTTAAAGTTGCGAGAGCGGAAGTTTGTCAACTGAAAATTTACCGCTGGATTTAGATTTCCGCCGTTTTGTTGCAATCTATTATTGAGATTCGTTAAATCATTTTGCCGACCAACGGAATTTATAAGGTTGACATTTTTCGCAACATCGTGATTCAATCCACGGTTAAACCAGCCGTGCAACTGCATTTGAACGGTGTTTACTCCTGCGGATTGCAGAATATCCAAAAAATGGTGGGCATCGTCCGTTGTGGTCATTAACTCGGTTGTCATAAACGGAACGCCGAAAACGTGGCGTTGAACGTCCAAAGCACCGAGAATGTCCAAATAGAATGCTCGGTCGCCAGGTTGGGCGATTCTCGTGAGAGCGCCGTTGTCAATCAGAAAATTGCGGTAAACCGCCGCCATTTCGCCAAGCCCAGGATTTTCCCCTGCCAAAAAATGGTAGCGAACGGTAATATCGCCGTCAAAAGCCTCGTTTTGCACGACGGTCATGTCGCCAGTTCCGCCAGAAATTGCGCCCATTCCAAGCACAATCGATGTACGCAACGTGAAACTGAACCATGCACGGTTGAAAGAGTTTGTGCGGCCCGCAACATCGGCGTTTACGGTAGTCAGCGCCGCGCCGCTTTCAACGTGGGCAAACATCGCCGCGCCGTTGTTTTGAATGCCCAAAATTGGCAATCGCACAGGCTGCTCAACTTGCGGACGAACGGCGTTTATCAGTTCATCCAAGCCGTAAACGGTGCTCATAAACATATCTTCGCCGCTGCGACCGTTGTTGAAGTTGATAACTCCGCCAGAGCCGCCTGGAACGAGAATAAATCCCTCGTCATTTGTGTCGCCAGCGCCGAAAAATCGCATTAAATCCATGTCAAAAATTTGTGCATCGCCGCTAACTTCGATGTCGTCCAGCGGAATGCTTACCAACAGCGAATCGCCGTCCAAAGCGAACTCGATGTATATCGTGAAAAAGTCAAAACTTACGTCAAGCTCCACGCCAGCGGCTTCGAGATCGTCTTCCAGTTCCTCGAGCGTGTAGCCAATCTCGTCAAACATATCAATCATGCGGTTTGTGTTGATTACCGAGTTGCGAATGCCTTCGGTCATCTGCATAAAACCGTCATGTGTTTGGGATGGCAACCAAAATTGTTGCAAAAATCGAATATCGGCGTTTTCCGTGAAATGGGACAAAACTCGTTCGTTAAAGCGGTTTGTTTCCATTAGGAAAGGTAGCGCGTCGATTCCAAGGTTGAGATCGCCGACAATATAGGAAATTCGCACTCCGTTGGGAATCGAGAAGATTTCAAAATTGCCGTATTCCACCGAATCGGCGAAAAGCCAGCGAGTATGGCGGCGGCGAACCTCGTCATAAAAGCGAAATCCCAAATGGGAGCGTTTTGTGTTGCGTTCGAAAGCGTTGGCAATTTGGTCATCATCGGCGGTCGGCGGATCGGAGAACCATGTATGATTGTTGCGGCGATCGTGAACGGCGATAGTTGTGTCATTTGGGTTGATGTACAGCGAAAGGTTGGCGTTTTCGGCAACCTGCACCATATTTGGGACTTCCGTGCCGCTAAGCGGAGCAAATTCGGTTGGCTCGCCGAGATTGGTTGTGGCGGTTAAATGGCGAAAATCGTACACGGTAAAACTGTTTATATATATTAGGTAGACAAATATGGCAATGGTAACAAACAGCACAAACAAAAGGCGATTGCGCCATCTTCGTTTGGATTCATAGCTAAACTCAATTTTCATATTACAACCTCCTAAAATAATCACGTGTTCACTTGCTTAAAAAGATAATACCATTGTTACAAATATATGTCAATAGTTTTGAACAAATTTTTAGTAATTTTTTTTTGAAATTTGTGCAAGATTATCTAATATGTAATTTTTGGGATTTATTAACACGTGTTTACAATTTTGTTATTATATAAATTGTTCATTTTATTCAAAATATTCGCAAAATTTTTATTTTTTTGGTGGATTTTACCAAAATTTAGAAATGTTGAGAATGTTAAAATTTTCGAAAATCCCATGTCTACCGACAGGCAGGTAAAAAAATTTTTTCGAAACACTTGACAAATTTGTATCACTGTATTATTATACTAATACAACGTTGAACAAATACAGGAGGGTAAAAATGACGAACAAAAGAAGTCCCAACAAAATAATGGATACCGCAACGCCAATATTTATGCAGGTTATGCAAGATATTTTAAGCAAAATAGCACGAAAAGACCTTAAATGTGGCGATAAACTGCCGTCCGTCCGCGATTTAGCTATCGAGTACAATATAAATCCTAATACGGTGCAGAAAGCGGTAGAAAAATTAACAGAACAAGGTTATTTGATAAGCTACGGAACGATTGGCAAGCGAATAACGCAAGATAACGAGTTAATTGAAGGTATAAAGCAAAATTTGCCGAAAAATACCACCATGCAGTATATCGAAACTATGCGGCGGTACGGCATGGAATTATCCGAAATTCCGCAATATATTCAAAAAATTATACAGGAGGCACAAAATGCAGAATACAACTGAAATTTTGGACATTCAAAATGTGTCCAAATCGTACGGCAAAAATACGGCTTTGCAGGACGTAAATTTTAGCATTTCGGCAGGTAAAATTGTCGGATTGCTTGGTCCAAACGGCTCTGGCAAGACAACTTTAATTAAAATTATTATGGGATTATTAAGCGATTACACAGGAACAGCCCATATAAATGGCGAATCGCCGAGTTCAGCAACAAATGCAGTGATTTCTTATTTGCCCGATAAATTCCACATTCCTTCATGGTTGACAGTCCGACAATCCGTTAAACTTTTTGCCGATTTTTACACCGATTTTGAAAGCGACCGTGCAAATAATATGTTGGAAGCTATGAAAATTCCACTTAACAAAAAAATAAAATCGCTATCTAGGGGAATGCGCGAAAAAGCTGGTTTAAGTTTAGTAATGAGCCGCCGTGCAAAATTATTTGTACTAGACGAGCCTATAGGAGCGGTAGATCCCGCTGGGCGCGACTTTATCATTGAGACAATTTTGGGAAATTTTTCGCGCGAAAGTGCAATATTGTTGTCAACTCATATTATAGCCGACATTGAGCCAATTTTAGATACCGCAATTTTTATAAAAGACGGCGTTATAGTTCTCAATGAAGAGGTTGACAAAATTAGACAAGAGCAAAATACTTCGCTAGATCAGCTGTTCCGAGAAATGTTTGCGCACACATACGCAAGATTACCAGAAGATAGAACAGGAGAGAATTAAAATGTTTTTGAAACAATTAAAATACGACCTGCTTTTTAGCAGAGATATGTTTTTTGGAATGGCGGGATTGTTAATTGCCGTTGCCATAATAATGCGATTGACTGGAACGGTCAATATGTCTGAAGCCGATGCAAGTCTCGGCATTTTGGGAAATATGTTTAGCTTATTGGTACTTGTTGTGATATTTTCGGTTGCGGTGCTTATTGCGGCAATCGGCTCTATTGTGCAAATTTTTAGGTTTTACAAGCAAAGTTTTTTCAGCAGCTCGGGATATTTTTTTCTCACATTACCAATAAATAGCACAAAATTGATATTATCTAAAATTGTAGTTGCCTTAATTTGGTATAATTTTATGATGTTTGTTGCGATTATTACAGGGCTAATTTTGGCAGATTTTGAAATTTTGTTGACAAGTTTACCAAATCTTTTTGAAATTGGAGATTTTGTCATTATGATTTTTAATTCTAATGTCAATGCACTGGTATTTATAGCTTTTTTGTACTTTATGATAACTTTGGCAAACTCTGTTGTAGTGGTAAAATTAAGCTATTTGTTAAGCGGTGCAATTAGTTTTGCCTTGCTAATCGGCTATTCTTGGCTACTAGAACTAATCGACCGCTCAACTCGAACGGAAGGCACAATAAATATAATAATTTCCAACTCGCTAGAAATAGTGCCAACAGCATTTTCGCTAGCGTTTGCGGTTTTGCTGTTTGCTTGTTGCCGATATTTGCTGAAAAATAAGGTTTCGTTTGAATAATTTCAAACAACTTAATAAAAATAGTGGGCGGACCCGCCTGCCGGACGGGCAGGTAATATCCGCCCGTTTTCTCATTTATTTTGGCGGCTCTATTTTATTGAATTTTATTGAATTTTCTTGACAATCTCAAAATTAAGTAATATAATTATAAAAAATGTTAAAGGAGTTGACAATTATGGTTGAAATAAAAAAACCAGTTTACATGACACGAACAGAAATTGTGGAAAAATATCCCAATTATATTGTTTGCGTGGGAAATTACAAAAATCTCAATGAAACGAACGGCAATGACGGCGGTTATCCATTTATGTTAATAGAAAAACATGAACTGGATAACATACAATTAGATTATGCAAATTATCCGCAATATGAACCTATCCATGAAATAAGTACATTTTCATTAGGCGGTTTGTTGTCTGTGTATAAATTAAAAGAAGATATATAAATATCGGGCAGGTAATACTTGCCCGATATTTATTATTTTTCTCCACTACTTATCAATCAAAAAACTGCATAGGAATATCCGAAATATCCAAAATAAGCCCATTATTTGTTACCATTTTTTCGTCAACGTATAAATTAGATAATTGCGAGTTGCCTATCCAACGTTCGACAACTCGGCTGTTTTGTTGCAAATACCAATGTTCCGTTATTGGAGAGGAGGAATACAGCATTTTTTTCCAATCACGTTCTTCTTTTGTGTTAGATTTTGACCAAACTTCAACGATTAAATCGGGAAATCCTGCAAAAAGCGTTCCGTTTTCGCTAACAACAAATTTATTCGCCTGAAACAGCAATATATCAGGCTCAACCGAAGATAAATAGCCAATATCGTCAATGTCAAATTTAGCTAAATCTACCAAAGTAGCCAAATGACTGAACTTTTCGCCATAATGCACTAATCGAGTTGATCCCGACGAGAAAAATCCCGTGCCGCTGGATATATATTTTCTAACTTTGCTAAATATCTCGTTAGTCAAATATTCGCTGATATTGGTGTGTTCCCTAGAAGTCCAGCCCATTTGTATAACTTCCACAAAAAAACCTCCTCTCAACAAGTCAACAACGGTTTAATGATTTATCGCTTTCTCCAAAAGCCCCAAAAATAGCGGATGCGGCTTGTTTGGACGGCTCTTAAATTCGGGATGATACTGCACGCCCACAAAATAAGGATGATTTTGCAGTTCAATGGCTTCCGCGAGCGTGTTGTCTGGCGAATTTCCCGAGATTAGCATTCCGTTGGTTGTTAAAATTTCTCGGTAGCTGTTGTTGAGTTCGTAGCGATGACGATGACGTTCGCTAATTTGCGGCAAACCGTACAATTTACGCAACAAAGAGCCGTCCGTCAAATTGCACGGATACGCTCCAAGCCGCATTGTGCCGCCGCTGCCAAGCAAATTTTCCTGCCCTGGCATTGTGTGAATTATCGGATGCGGCGTAGATTCGGTAAACTCCGCAGAATCCGCACCAATCAAGTTGCACACGTTTAACGCAAACTCGATAACGGCAACTTGCATTCCTAAACAAATGCCCAAAAATGGGATTTTATTTTCTCGTGCAAATTTGCAAGCAAATATTTTGCCCGTAATTCCGCGATCGCCAAATCCTCCAGGTACGACTATTGCATCAACGCCACCAAAAATTGCTGAATCAAGCTGCATATTTTCGCTGTCAACCCAAATTATATTGACTTTCGCACCGCTGGCAAATCCTGCATGATTGAGAGATTCTACAATGGACAAATACGCATCTCGGCAACTGACGTATTTTCCCACTATTGCGACATTTAACGTGATATTACGGCTGTTTACTTGCTTGGATAACGCAATCATATTTCGCCATTCGGATAAATCTGGCTTGCTTGCGGATAAATTTAGCTTTTCGCAAACAACATCGTCAAAACCTTCTTCGTTCAGCATTAACGGCGTTTCGTACAGCGACGGCAACGTTATATTTTCAATCACGCAATTACATTTTATATTGGAAAATAACGCAATTTTTGTTTTTACATCATCGCTAATCGGCTCGTCTGCACGAGTTACGATAATATCGGGAGTTATTCCCAAAGCACGCAATTCTTTGACGGAATGCTGCGTTGGTTTCGATTTATGCTCGCCAGATGCTTTCAAATAAGGAACAAGCGTTACATGGATAAACAAGCATTCTTTTTCCTTTTCCAAGCCAATTTGGCGAATAGCCTCCAAAAACGGTTGACTTTCGATGTCGCCGATTGTGCCGCCTATTTCGGTTATAAGAACGTCAACATCCGTTTTGTAGTTGTAAATAAAATTTTTTATCTCTTCGGTTACGTGGGGGATAACCTGGACAGTTCCGCCCAAATAGCCACCAGCTCGCTCTTTTGCAAGTACACGAGAATAAACCTGCCCAGAAGTTAAAGTGCTGTGTTTGGACAAACTTTCGTCCATAAAACGCTCGTAATGTCCCAAATCGAGGTCGGTTTCTGCGCCGTCGTCAGTAACAAAAACTTCGCCGTGCTGAAAAGGGCTCATTGTTCCAGGATCTACGTTCATGTAAGGGTCTAATTTTTGCGCCGATACTTTTATTCCGCGTTGCTTAAGCAAACGCCCCAAAGCGGCGGCTGTTATTCCTTTGCCCAACCCAGAGCAAACGCCGCCTGTTATAAATATATGCCTCATACCTCAACTACTCCGTCAAATACTTTTGCACAATCGCCAGTCATAAAAACGGCGTTTTCTGTGCAGTTGATAATCAACTCGCCAGCAACTAACTGAATTTTAATATCTTCGTTTTTGTCGCAATGCTCCAAAGTTGTGGCAATCATTGCGGCAACGCAAGCGGCATTTGCCTGAATTTCGCCGTCCATCGGCGTTTCGGAAGAATTATTACAGTTGTTGTCGCAAATTTTTAATTTCAAATGATTGCGGTCGGCAACTTCCGTAAAAACGAGATAATCTCTGCCAATTTTTTGTTCCATAATGTGGTTGCCAACTGTTATTGTGTCGAAATGGTCTAAATCTTCGCAAAAAACTACCGCAAAAGATACGCCCAACGTTCCCAAATGTAAAGTGTAATCCAAAATATTTTTGCTAGACCCGTAAATTACATTTCCCATATTTACGGTTGCCGAAACCACTAAACCGTGGCTGGTTGACACAATTACTTCCTTTATATCGGAATCAGTTTCGATTTTTATTTTTGGACCTTTTGCCATCCAGTTGTCGCACAAATATTTTGCCACGCACCTAATTGCGTTGCCGTGCAAGCCGCCTTCTTGTCCGCTGTGATTGAAAATTCGCATTTTTGCATCCGCAACTTCGGACGGCAATATTAAAACAACGCCAGATGCGCCGATTCCAGTTTGGCGGTCAGAAAGCAGAATTGGCAACGATTCGGGCGATTCTATATCCGTTTCAAAGCAATTTATATAAATATAATCGTTGCGGCAACTGTGCATTTTTGTGAACGGCAACCGCAAACGGCTTGTCCGCAAGTTGTTGATGTCCATAAGTTCCATATTGTGCAGATTGTAGCCCGAAAGCAAGCTATCAGCAAGTGCATTAGCCGTGTCAATGGACGTTAAGCATGGGATTCCCAAAGCACAGGCTTTTCTGCGCATTTTTACTTCATCCAATGCGGGATCGCGCCCTTTTGAAGATGTGCAGACAACATAGCTAATAACGCCACTTTCTAGCAAAGTTGCGGTATTATCCTTGTCGTTTAACGCAATTTTAGAAACGGTTTTTATATTGGAGAAAGCCCGTTTTGTCAGCACTTCAGCCGTGCCTTTGGTTGCGTATATCTCAAAGCCCAAAGCGACAAATTTTTCTATTAGTGGGATAATCTCCATTTTGTCCTCGTCTTTGACGGTGATTAAAACGCCGCCGTCGCGTTTTAGCTTGTAACCAGCCGCCGCAAGCCCTTTATAAAGTGCCTCGCGGAAATCTTTGCCGATTCCCAAAACTTCGCCCGTTGATTTCATTTCTGGGCCCAAAATTGTGTCAAGTCCAACCAGCTTTTCAAACGAGAAAACTGGCACTTTTACCGCAAAATACGGAGGAACAGGAGCGATTCTTGGAGGAACGCCCAACTCGGATAAAGTCATGCCAACAGCGGTTTTTGTCGCCAGCTTGCACATTGGAATCCCTGTTATTTTGCTTATGTACGGCACTGTTCGTGATGCACGAGGATTTACCTCAATTACATAAAGTTCTTTTTGGTGCAAAACATATTGAATATTGACAAGCCCTCTAACTTGCAACTCGTTGCAAAGTTTTTTTGTAATTACAAAAATTTCGGAAGAAATTGTGTCGCTTATGTTGATTGTGGGATAAACGGCGATGCTGTCGCCAGAATGTACGCCAGTTCTTTCGATATGCTCGATAATTCCAGGAATAAGAATATCTTCGCCGTCGCAAATTGCGTCAACCTCTAATTCTAAACCGCTGATATATTGGTCGATAAGCACAGGGTTTTCGGGATTTGTCCGCAAGATAATTTTCATGTATTCGCGGACATCGTCCTCGGTGAATGCGATAATCATGTTTTGTCCACCTAAAACATAAGACGGGCGTAACAGCACAGGATAATCCAGTTCTTGTGCGGCGGCAACGGCTTCTTCCGCCGTTTTTACCGTGCGACCTTTTGGGCGTTTTATTCCGAGATTTTCCAGCAGTTCGTCAAATTTGGCTCTATCTTCGCAGATGTCAATGCTTTCGGCGGGCGTTCCGATAATTTTTACGCCATTGTCATGCAAAGGACGCGCCAATTTTATTGCAGTACCTCCGCCAAACGCAGTAATAACGCCAACAGGCTTTTCCACATCAATTATCGACATAACATCGTCAATATTCAACGGTTCAAAATAAAGACGGTCGCCAGTGTCAAAATCGGTCGAAACCGTTTCGGGATTATTGTTGACAACGATAACTTCATATCCCAGTTCTTTTAACGTCCAAACGCAGTGTACGCTTGCGTAATCAAACTCGATGCCCTGTCCAATGCGGATTGGTCCACTGCCAAGCACAATAATTTTCGGGCTGTCGTTTCGCTCAATAAATGGGATAACTTCGTTTTCTTCAGCATTTGTAACAGAGTAAAAATATGGAGTGCGTGCCTCAAATTCGCCGCCGCAAGTGTCAACCATTTTGTATTTCAAATTTTGGGCTTTGGATAATCCCACATTTGTAGGATTTTGAGATTTATCATAAATATTTTTTAGCCCATTCAAAAACCAGCGGTCAACTTTGGTAATTTCGTTGAGTTCGTCGATTGTCAACCCTCGTTTGATTGCTTCATAGAGCACAAAAATCCGCTGGTCGGTAACGGTATTCAGCATTTCTCGTATATCTTCGATGGATTTATCCAAAAGTCGAGGCAAATCGAGAGTTTCCATTCCCAATTCTGCGCCACGCACGGCTTTAAGTAAAGCCTCTTCGAAATTATCGGCAATAGCCATAACTTCGCCAGTTGCCTTCATTTGCGTACCTAGTTCCTTTTGGGCGTAAATAAATTTATCAAACGGCCATTTTGGCAATTTTACAGCAACGTAATCCAAAGTTGGCTCAAAAGCGGCGTAAGTTGTGCCAGTAACAGAGTTGACAATTTCGTCCAAAGTGTAACCAATGGCAATTTTTGTAGCAACTTTTGCGATAGGATAGCCCGTCGCTTTGCTTGCCAACGCAGACGAACGCGAAACTCGCGGATTTACCTCTATCACAGCGTACTCGAAACTATGCGGATTAAGAGCAAGTTGCACGTTGCAACCGCCCTCAACTTTGAGCGCTTGCACAATTTTGAGAGATGCAGAGCGGAGCATTTGAAATTCTCTGTCGGAGAGCGTTATTGTGGGTGCAATTACAATACTGTCGCCAGTATGTACGCCCACGGGATCGAGGTTTTCCATGGAGCAAACTATGTTGGTATTGCCCATTTTGTCGCGCATTACCTCAAATTCAATTTCTTTCCAGCCAGCGATGGATTTTTCCACCAAAATTTGCCCAATCGGAGACATAGAAATCCCATTTATTGCAATATCTCGCAGTTGCGTTTCGTTGTAGGCGATTCCTCCGCCAGTGCCGCCGAGCGTAAACGCAGGGCGAATTATCACAGGATAACCAATTTCGTTAGCAAAAACAACAGATTGTTCTACTCCAGTAGTAATAACAGACGGTATAACAGGTTGACCAATTCCAATCATCGTATCTTTGAAAATTTGTCTATCTTCCGCTTTGTCAATGGTTTCGGGCAACGAACCGAGAAGTTGAACGCCCATTCGATTGAGAAATCCCTCTTTTGACAACTGCATAGAAAGCGTTAAACCAGTTTGTCCACCTAAACCTGACAAAATACTATCAGGGCGTTCTTTGGAAATAATTCGTTTTATGGTTGCCAAATTTAGAGGTTCAATATAAATGTGATCGGCGATGTCGTTATCGGTCATTATTGTTGCAGGATTAGAGTTGACAAGCACAATTTCGATACCGTCTTCGCGCAAAACTCGGCAGGCTTGCGTGCCAGCGTAATCAAATTCTGCGGCTTGTCCAATGATAATCGGGCCCGAGCCAATAACCATCGCCTTTTTTATATTCTTATTAAGAGGCATAATTATTCATCCTTTCTACAAATTTGTCAAATAGGAAAGTCGTATCTAGCGGGCCGCCGCGACCTTCTGGGTGAAACTGCACAGAGAAAGCGGTATCGTATTCCAAGCCCTCGCAAGTGCCGTCATTTACGTTGACAAAAGATGGATTTGCCGCAACGACAGTATAACCGTGATTTTGGCTTGAGATATATACTCGTCCTGTTGAAGTATCTTTTACAGGTTGATTTGCACCACGATGTCCAAATTTCAGCTTTTCGGTTTTATGACCGTTCGCAAGTGCCAATAATTGGTGTCCCAAGCAAATGCCAAACATTGGAATTTTGGTATCTTGCAAGCGTTTAATGGTTTCGATTATTGGCAAATTTTCGTGGTCGGCAGGATCGCCAGGCCCGTTAGATAGCATAATTCCGTCTGGTTTAATCTCCATTATTTTTGCAAACGAAGTGTTATAAGGAAACGACCAAACGGCGCAACCTCTATCGGACAAAGCCCCTAAAATGCCACGTTTTGCACCAAAATCAAGCAACGCAACCCGCAAAGGAATGTGCGTAACGCCACGAATTTTGTCAACTTTGTTTATTGAAACTTCTGCAATAGCGTTTTTTATTTGATAATTTTTTATCTCGTCAAAATCGGTTTCTGTTGGCATATTAGATAGGATTTTGCCGTTCATAACGCCCTGCGTACGGATAATTTTGGTAAGCGCACGAGTGTCGATGCCGTGCATACCGACAATATTTTTATGACTTAAAAAATTACCAAGACTGCCCTCGTTCCTAAAATTAGAGGGTTCTTGGCAAGGATATTTTACAATATAGGCTTTTGGCCCAATAGTTTGCCTTTCAAAATCGGCGGAAATAACGCCATAGTTACCAATAAGAGGAAAAGTTTGCAAAACAATTTGCCCATGATAGCTGGGATCGGTCAACGTTTCCAAATAACCTGTCATTCCAGTCGTAAAAACAAGCTCGCCCACAACTTCGCCCTCTGTTCCAAAATATTCACCTTCAAATATACTTCCCGTCTCTAACGCCAAATATGCCTTCATAACAACACACCTTTCTAATTACAAAACCTTGGGGCTCTGCCCCCCGCCTGCCGGCGGGCAGGCAAACCCCGCAAGGATGCGCGCGCCCTCCCGCCTGCCGGCGGG
>JGI24700J35501_10930569_pt1 | contig 15876 bp, 9 predicted proteins | sample TergutTh196P1_FD_35501 | JGI IMG/M metagenome (IMG submission 35501)
AGCTGAAGACTGTACTTCTCTTAAGCATTCATGCTTTCTGGTAGAGAGTATTTTGGGGACTGGGTCTGTTTGAGTCATATCTGCAGAAGTGTTTCCGCCTTGCATATGTTGAATTTCCACAAATATTCATTCAAACTATGCTGCTATATTATTTGACTGTGTGCTTTAGAAGTTGTTGGTGCTGCACTAGGGTGACTAGAAGTGTAAGGAAAATAGGCATTTCTGAAACATTTTGTTTGTGAAACAAGTTAGGGAAGGTCTACATAATGTAACACTTCTGGCATGTTCAATCTTCTCTTGTTGCTAGGTACTAATTTTTTTAGTACGAACACCAACATGCAGATTTTAAATGTGCCCTTCCACATTTTAGATGTCACACTCTGAGTTCTGTCTGTATAACAATAAGAGATTGACAGTTGATGGTAATTGAAGTTTCATAAATGGCAGGATATCAGTTGTGCTGAGTTGTTATTCTGAAGTCATTATTTCTTCCTTGGCCTCACTCATATATCATATAAAACATCGTTTCAACTGGAAAAACCAAGCATGGTGAGATATCATGAATGTGTGTAGTCCTCTTGGAAAATGTCTGTTATTTTTGTCTGATTTTAACCAAAACTAGAATGTACTGACACATTTTAGTACATATGACGAGTATAGAACTTACTAAAGTCTATTCAGTGGCAGTCATGCTGCCATGCAGGTGAACAGACAGACAGACATGATGATGCTAATAGTAGCTGTTTACAGCTGCTTCTAAATGTGCCTATAATAGCATACAAAAACTGCACCCCCATTGTTGCTCAGGTGCTCATCTGGCTAGAAGGAACTTGCAGATAGAGATACAAGTTACACAAATAATATAGATGGGCGGATAGTAAACAGTAGCATTTTGCATGAAACTGATAGTGAAATAAATGTTCAGACAATCTTCGTACTTCATCATTGGTTACTTGTGTATCACATCTGATGTTACCTACTGGCTCCATTTTGCCTTTAAGCCTAGCAACACCAAAAACATATTTGGTGTGTGTGTGTACCAAAAGAAAACAATTCATTAGCTTACCCTGACACAACCATGGTGGCGTTGGTGGCAGGATTCTCCTCCTGAGCCAAAATACAAGTTTGAAATGCGGGCTTAGACGAACTTTACACACTCACCAGTTTCTGAGGTCTCATCAGCATAAAAGTCAGTTATGTGGTGCCAAAGTAGGATGACAGGAATGATAACAGGAGAGGAGGGGGAAGAAAACTTACAATGCGCAGGCTTGTCTAATATGCTGTGTGTATAAAGTATATAGGGTAGGGTGTTTTCTGTGGCTTAGTTAGGATTGGGACAATATATGAAGCAGAAAATTTTAAGAAATAACTAGCATAGTGATTGCAGTTTAGTATCTGTGCTGACATCTGACACACATACCAACTAAGAAATAACAAACAAAAGCCATGTTAAATTTATTATATAATAGCAATTAACAGTGAAGTTGCATTCTCTCTGTGTTGTGTTCGGTGTCTAGTAGTTGAGTGCATATCAAGATGAAAAGTTGTGGTTGAAGCTAATTTTAGAAACACCACATTTTGACAACAGCCTTTGTAGAGGCTAGCATAATAGATCATATTTCTTAAATGTCTGTGGTGTAGTTTAAGAAACAAAAATGATGTTATATCTCCCCATTTTTGTGCAAGTAAGCTTCTCTGTCTACAGTCACATTCAAATAATGAGCTTTCCAGTTAGAATTCCAAGAACAACAAGTCATGGAAAAATAACAGAGACCTGCATTTCTTTCCTTCTAGCCTCACCACTGCAACAGAGAACTTTTGAAACGTATAGGTGAATGATATAACTGCAAAGTTTAAATATTTGTGAAAATTCAGTTTGTACAAGAAAATGAAAACACACATCCATATACAAGTGATTCATGACTTATGGACATTACTGCAGGAAATGATTTCTTAGGTATTTCTGATCAGAAAGGTTTATATAAATGTATGTCTTTTTTTGGATAGTTATGGAGTTACGGCTTGAAACTTAGAATAGAGGGTAAGGATTATTGTAAATAAGTGGAACAAAATAATAAACAAGTGTAATACTTGATAAGTTTAAAGTATAAGTTTAAATTAACTTCTTGAAATTGCCTTCATTTTACAATGACCTGTGCTCTAAGCAGGTGTTTTAAAATTCCACTGCTGGCTGCAGCTCATGCTGCTGCTCTGTTGTGAACGGCACGAGTTGCGGGTTGCGGCTTCTGCTGACTGTTGCTGTTCCTGCTGGATCAAGGTTGCACAGTGTGCTTGCGACGTGCGGTTCACAGGAGGGCATTTACAGCAATTAAAAACAACCCATAACTCCATAACCACTGAGAATAGGACACATATTGGTATTAATTTTATGCTCAGCAAGACCTAGGAAGTCATCTCCTACAATAATGTCAACTAGTCATGAATCATCCCATGTGTATGAATCTTGTGTATTTTATCTCCACAACACCAGCCTCCTACCTTCTTGTCTGCAAGTGTTCAAGCAAAGTATAGTATTAAGTTTGATTTTGCTGTGGAACATGTCATACAGCTCAGAGAAGTCACCAGCATGAAACCATGATTTTATTTGAATTAGGCAGACATATTGGTGTCTTTGCTTGCTAGATATCAGCTTATGTAATTAATTAACCCTTTAATGCCAGAATTAAATCCCTCCGAGCAACACTGCCTGCCGAGATTTTTTACTGGGGATTTTAAATTTTATTGCTTACTCTTAGAAAAAGAACATATCTTATAGACTTTTCCTTCAAATTTAATTAAATATAATTTTGCACTCTACTTATGAATTGGTTAATCCAGGAAAATATGTTCACCTATTTTTATAATAAATTTAGGCCTGTGAATCGCATGCATCATATGATATGTGTGGCTTCTTAGATCACTGTTTTGTCATGACACACGATATTCTCAAAGAGGGTGATATATTACAAATTTACTTTTGTGTAATATTCCTCGAAATAAGGCACCACGCACGGGCCCACATCACATCTGGCGCACTTATACACTGTACCCTTTCTTTGCCCGCGAGAAGAACACAGACGGCAGCGCAGTTGGGTTGATGATTTTGCTGGCCAGTGTTTGTTATGGCGACTTCTGCTGAGGCTTGCTGCAGTTTTTGTTGTTGTTGTTTTTCCTCTTCTCCTTCTTCCTCACAAAATAGTCTTCAACATTGCTAGCCTCAGCACCTGATTCCGAGTCAGTTTCAGCAACCAGAATTTCACTGATGGCTTCCACCTCAAGTTTTATTTTTTATTCCCCCCCACCATTGTTCAGTACCCACAATCGTCTGCCTTGTTTAGACTACTATGTATGACTGGGCACAGTTGCAGAAACATAACACCAGTCAGATATGAACATCTACAGTTACAGCAAAATGGATCTAAAGCTGCGATGTGACTACTGTATAAAATTCAGCTATTCGAGGGTGCCCAAGATGTTGTTACTAGATTGACGGCTGTATGTTCCATGTTACTACCCCACAACCCCTACAGATTACCCCAGCACTGCAAGAGGCATGTCTGTGGGCCCTCGTGTAGCTGTCAACATCAATTTTTATGGATATATCTGATTTTTTAGCATTAGTTTTGTCCGAATTATATGGGTACAGTACGCCACTGATGACCTTTCTGATCAACAACTAGAGTTCATTTCATAGGCCAGTGTTGATATTTCAACCTACAGTGAACCACAGTGCCAGCTATAAACAAAGCTATCATTGTCTAAACCATGTTAGTCAGCTGAGACAGAATGGGTAGTCACCTTGTGTCGACTTATAAATCAGGGTTTGTGAAGGGGTTTAGGAGGTGCAGGGGGTACATTCTGGCTCCATAAAGAAACCCTGACCTTCAAGGGTCCTGCAGCTTAGCAAGCCACAGCAGTTTATCGAATAGGAGTGAACAAAATTCCTCCAAACTGTTTGTGACATCTTTATACGTTGTTCAGCAATTTGCAGGACTCACTGCGCGATGTCTTTAGAAGTCGTTTGGTGTTAAAGGGTTAATGGAAGCTAGAGAACATCCATGTATGCACAAACACAAGGATATTATAAATGGTTGTAATTATGATGCCAGCTGTATGCTTATGCTGCTTCCAGTTTGTGTAAAATTTTAAGTGCTGAAATTTTGTTATATAGAGTTTACAACTACAGTAGAATTTCTTTAATCTGGCACTCACAGGACCAGACAGGTGCCAGATTATCAAGTAGTCCAGATTATTAGACATTACCAATACTGGCCAAAGTTCTTAGAAGTAGTTTTTGTTAAGGCCCGCAAAGAATGTGCATTTGTCAGTTATTTTCATTCCATCATTAAATGAGTAAGCGTTTTCATTATCATAGGCCCTGGCACAAGTGTTCCCTTGAAACACCTTTATGTCAACCACTTACATAATGCCTTGTTCAGATGCACTAATGTAGGTTCTTCCAGTGTATGTCACTTGAAAAGGTCCTTTACAATTTCACTTTATGCCATAAAGAGTCATAATTATTCCTTCTATTTCTTTATGTCACAGATAGTTGGCGATCCAATTTGGATGAAGCCATAACCTCTCTTCAGCTTTCGCCAGTTTCAGTGCTCCTAATTTTCAAGTTTCTGAGGAATTGTAAAGGTACATGTTTCCTGTTGCTGGCAGTACCTTGTTTATGCAGCTTTGGATCTTTAAAGGCATTAATTATAATAGCTTAGTGGGCTTAGTAATGTCCAGACAACCCAAGAGAAAGTCTCGGGATCAGGATGCACACCAAAAGTTACAGACATTTTAACTTCTAGTCTTGGGACATCTTTCGTGAAACACTGAAGTGTCAGAAGTTCAGGATTATCAGACGCCAGATTAAAGGAATTTTACTATACTGAAAAGCAACAATAAATGTTGAACCTGTGCTAGTGAAGCAGATATTTATGATTTTCCCGTGATATGTTGTTGATTGGAATACTGATTTAACTTTCATCTGCCAGCTTTAAATGTCCACAATACTTTATCATGGCTTGAATTTTTTTATGCCACATGTGGCCATTTAAATTCTGGCACATTGGAATTCCAAAAATAAATTATATTCATTACAATTGTAAACTTATAAGATCAAAATAAGTACTGAATTTTTAAGAAAGAGGGTGTTTATTCATACACATATTTGTGAATATTTAATATATGCCAGTCATTTTTAGGTTTATTACTTTTAATTAGGCACATTTGCAAAATTGCAAAAGTGTCTCTCTGTCCATCCACATGGAACAACTTGGCTCCTACAGGACAGATTTTCATGGAATTTTATATATGATTTTTTTTTCAAAAATCTATCAAGAAAATTCAAGTTTTCATTAAAATCTGCAAATAATTACGGTTACTTTACATGAAGACCTATGTACGTTCATGAGAATATGTTGCCAAATTCTTCTTAGAATGAGAAATATTTCAGACAAAAGTTGTATAGAAAATCAAGACACACATGGTTATGCAGTTTATGAGATAATTTGGAAGAATATGGCACAGCCAGACGGGCCACATATGTAATTATATAACATGGTGCTTGCACTTTTCATGTTAGCTAACTAAAGCTACAGCCATAATGAGAATGTGCAATAATTATTCCTTTTCCATAACAACAGTGGTTACACGAACACGCCTCAATGTTAGGTTGTATGTACATTGCGTGTCTTGTTTATCTGTTTATCTTGATTCTGTATATGATGGTGACATATATGAGTTCTTTGAAGGCATGATGTAATTTTGACTGTAAGCATGCATTCAAGTCATTAACTTCACATGTAGAAGAAATGTTGGGGATAATCAGTTTGGATTTTGACGTAGCAGGTCAACTACCGATAATATATTCTTCATTTGTCGAATACTTGAAAAAAATGTAAATATAATGAGGAGACAGTACTTCATCTGTTTGTAGACTTCAGGAAATCATATGATTCAGTTAGAGGAGAGGTCTTGTATAATATTCTCATTGAGTTTGATAGCCCTATGAAACTAGTAAGGCTAATAAAAGTGTGTCCAAATGAAACCCGCAGCACAGTCTGGGTAGGAAAACATTTGCCAGACACATTTCCTATATTAAGAATGGTTTGCAACGAGGAGATGCTTCATCACCATTGGTTTTCACCATTACTTTAGGATATGACATTTGGAGTATTCAGGCAAACCAGGAGGGCCTGAAATTAAATGGTACACATCAGCTTCTAGTTTATTCTGATGATGTTAATATATTGGTCAGTAGCATACATACTATACAGAATAACACAGAAGCTTTAGTAGTTTCTATTAAGGAGAATGGTCTAATGCTGACAGAACTAAGTACATGGTCATGTCTTGAGATGAGAATGAGAACAAAATCACACTATAAAGATTGTGAGTAAGTCCTTTGAAAGGGTGGAACAGTTCAAATATTTGGGAACAAACCTAGCGCAGCAAAATTCCATTCAGGAAGAAGTGCAGAGCAGATTGAAGTTGGGTAATGCTCACTATCATTCGGTGCAGAATCTTTTATATTCCAGTTGACTATCCAAAAATATGAATATTAAGATATACAGAACTATAATTTTGCCTGTTGTTTTGTGTGGGTGTGAAACTTGGTTGCACACAAGGAAGGAACATAGGTTGAGGGTGTTCAAGAACAGGGTGCTTAGGAGGATATTTGGACCTAAGAGGGATGAGGTAACAGGGGATTAGAGAAGACTACATAACGAGAAGCTTAATGATCTGTATTCATCACCAAATATCATTCGGGTGGGGCATGTAGCATGTATGGGAGAGAGGAGGGGTGCATATAAGATTTTGGTGGGAAAACCTGAATGAAATAGTTTCTGTATCACTGGGTATTTAGTTCCTGACGTTTTGAAGGAAGGGAGTTCTGTGAAGAACTCTTGAAGATAAAGGGAGTGGGTCCTTTGAAACATCTGGAACTGATTACTTATTGACATGGCATTATATATCAGTAGAATGGAATCCTCAACTACATGGCTGTAAAACCTGAAAACGTGAAAGTATTGTATAGTTGAAGTTTTAGTAAAGTGGTCCTGGAGTATGTTTTGTGTTGACAGTACATTACATTTATTTGCATTTTAATAAGTGCTGTTTTTTGTATACCATAGTTATCCTGCCTTGCTGGTAATGCCAGTGGGCATAGAAGATGATAGTATCCGCCGATTCTGTCGCTGCTACCGACATGGTCGTATCCCTAGCATCACTTGGAGGCATCCTCGAACGAAAGCATTGCTTGTTAGGGGTGCAGGTTACCATGGGAAGGGTGTTATGGGCATGCTGAAAAGTCACCCGTCTTCTACTGGTAAGGATTAATTGTGTTCTGTACATGTTTCCTTTTTAAAACACAACGCATTCACATTGAGTAATATTCATTAAAAAAATACTTTTCTGGAAAATTCTGAAGACATTTTTTGTTTTCAGTAAATTTTTTAAATGTTTTTTTTCAGTGTTGTATTTTACAAAACTGGCTTTGTCATGTCAAGAAAATGGAAACCATAACAACCGGATAATGAAACATTAGTGTTGTTGCTTATGAATGTTCTTCTTTTAGTCACTCTAAGCATGTCAGTGAAACCTCTATCCATCATTTTTATATATGCCGTTTTCCCGCAATTATCATTAATTTCTTCCAGTCCCAAAAAAATTACCCATGTAAACAAAGTATTATTATATTGGATACATCATTCCTGAATGTGTAATTTTCCCATGTCAGTCATTAAGAATTCCTGGTCCTGGTTTACAGTAGTCCCAGAATGATTGTTTTCAAGAAAAAAGTTGTAACAGTTATGTGATGTCTTGGAGTATACAGTGGTGCCGCACATCAATGAAGTGTGAAATGGAAGTAATGAAACGTTTTTTGAAGGCACAGTAGAATTAACCTGCCTATACCGACAATTACTATTGCAGTCTTACTTGCAAAATTTTGCCATGTGTCAGCTTGGTGTGGTTTGTTTGCTGCATGGCAGGTCTGAGGGGTGGCATAAGTTTTAAAGTGGTAATCATTAGACTTCTAACAACTGCAGAATATAGATTCTGCATTTGTTAGTAGTATTGTCTTGCATCTTCTTCTTTGGGTTTCATTCTTTACAGCAACTGGCTGGAAGGTCCAGGGATCGAATCCCAGTTTGGGTGAGATTTTCTGCACCCATCCAGACCAGCTCTGGGGCTTACCCAGCCTCCTATACAATGGGTACCGGGTCTCTTTCCCGAGGGTACAGCAGCCTGGACGTGGTGTTGACCACCCACCCCCTCTAGCGCCGAGGTTAAAGAAAGAGTAGAGCTATACCTCTAATCCCCTCTGGGCCTTTGTGGCCTGTTCTAGGGTGAACTGTACCTTCGTCTTTGTAGCAATTAATGATTTTGCAATTCATTATTGTTATTTCTGTTCTTATGTGCTGTTATTATTGTTTTCTTATTATTATTTCTTCTTCATACTGCCTACACACTGTAGCTTGCCATGTTGTATCCTACATGCAAATAAGGATGATCTTGAAGCAATGGAGAAAAATATGACCAAGAAGTGAACAGGTCAACATGGCCTAATGTCTCGGATTAGCACCATTCCACAAGCAGTGTGATGGTTATGTGGTTGGGAGAGAAGTGGAGAAGATGAAATGGGTGATGGACGTGACCTTGAAATGGTGCCAAGTTTTAGAGAAGTGCACACTAGTTATGAAACTGTTAAATCAGTCTATGCATACAGCATTAGCGAGCATGATGAACAGAACGTTTTGCACTTGAAACTGGTGCTATTTCATCTGAAATGTAAAACTGGAACTAAAGAGTTGTCAATCTTCATGTTGTCAGTTTAAGTAATACAGGTCAGTCACTTGGATGTGAGATGGAATTAAGAGTTACAAATCAGAAAATGAAATTTAATGTGTGTGTAAGTTGGGAGATTGGATGTGATTGGGTTACAGAAGGTACTGAAAGTGGTTTCCCCTTGCCTAAAGACACAGGCAGACATAACGTCCCATGTTTGCAAAGTTGCAACCATTGCAGAAGGAGGAAATGGAACTTTTTTTTAATAATATTATCATCACAACAAAGTTTTCTTATTAAATAACCTATCCTTCAGCAGACTCTACAGTTACAAGTGTGGCAGATCCATGTCTGGAGACTGGAATGCTTGCTAACACACACATATATTTTGTGGATGCATGAGTGTCACAAAGACAGTAGGGTGTGGAACAAGTCATAAATACATGTGTGTGTGTGTGTGTGTGTGTGAGAGAGAGAATTCTACATGATAGAAGCTCTTTGGGTTCTTCCAAGGCCTTGTTAGACATATCCCATCTTGTTTAGGTTAACTAGATGTCAGCACCTGGTCATCCATCAAATTCATAAGTTCTTGGAAACTGTTGAGATGTACACTGGTATTAACAAACATGTTAAAGATAATTGGGTCATCTTTGCAGATACATGATAGATTACACCACACTCTTGCTTCTGTGGATGGAGGGCTTTTCTTGTGAATGACATGAGGAATTGCAGTATTTTACACCAATTGATATATCCCAACATAGGACACAAGCTTCAGCTGACGAGCATGTTATGTCCAAGATATTTGAGTTTTAGGCAAGAAACGAAACTGTTGGTGGTAGGCCACTCTTTTCTTGAAGTGCTTGGAGAACTACAACACTGGATGGAAAATCCTGTGGGGACACCCACATGACAGTATATCTCCTTCCTCTATTCAGTTCTCCGTCCTTCCTCACAGCTCTCCATGCACCTGTCTCCGATCACCCATCCCAAGGCATCTCAACGGAACAGCCCGTTTCAGGGCCCCAACAAGTGTGGACTAATGCAGCAGGCCACACCTACCAACTACGCCAACTATCCAATGGAAGAGCAGACTGACCAGCAGAAATCTGTATAAAAAGAGACCACCTTCCAGGCTGAGATTCATTCAACGCTCGGTACATGAAGAAAGCGCTTCAACAAGAAATAACTGGGCCAGACACATCGAGAAGGAAGAAACTACGTCCAATTTCCCGGCCACGACGCCTCGTGGACCGGGCACTACACTGCCCAGCAGAGCACACTACCCAGCGGCACTCAGCCCTGCAACTGCACCTTCATCAGCCGCTGCAACTCACCATGGACCACCAGCCAGTCAACCACGCATCCAGTGGTACATCATCGCCCGTGGCCGACCGGACATCTCTCCACAACACAGCAACCCTGCTCTCCGACTGCAGCCAACACTGCTGGGGAAGGCCCAGTGACATACAACTAGTCTCGGTGACTGAGCCACAATCCAAAAGACAGCAACTGTATGACTTTGAGACGTTAATAAATATTGTATATGTGTTTACTGTGGTTGTCTGTACAAACAATCCCACAGTATCCCACAATCCTTTCCTTCCTATGACAACCAATGGAAGGACTTTGTATTTGAAACTAGGATATGTCACTGTACATCACTGTAGGCTGCTCCACTCCTTCCTGGATATGCAGGGTTCCTTTAGTCTCCAGATCTCCTGGATAACACTGTGACAATGCTCCAATGCAGAATTCTTTCTTAAAACTGCTTGACATTGCTTGAACAATTCTGTAACTTGGTAAAACCATGCAAGAGAACCAGATTGCTCAATTGTAAACATTCTGCTACACAACATATGGAATCACAAACTGAAAAGAAATGGGACAAACTGGGTAGGCTGCAGATCATTCTTAACCATTTTGAGAACACCACCAAGTTGTGTACTCAACAGTTTTCACTGTCATCATTACATTATTTTGTGTTAGTAATTATTAATTTCAGACCTCCTCCGCTTGAATCTGTCTCTACAAGGAAGAATTGATGTGGATGCTGCGTTACTAATATGCTTCAGAAACCAGAGTTACAAGCTCATATGGTTTATGTGCAGTGATTTGCATTAGCTGCATAATACACAATTGTGACTTAATATATTACACATCATTAAAAATGCATGTGTTCAGAAACATTAATAAGTGGGTGCTTTAAGAGAATGTGATGATTTTCAGAACTCAGCTGTAACTAACATACAGCAATAGTGGGTACAAGTTTTGTGCCTTTGTGTTCTGCAACGCATGTCATTTCATATGACAGCTCATGCACCTAGTGTACAAAGTGGAAGGAATGTTCAGTGGCTGGGCTGGGCTGTCTTTAATAGATGCCTGTTATCAGTAGGGTTAGGATGGATATTTGGCCAGTAAAACAGCAATTATATGCTGTTATGGTATTTATCAAGAGTAAGTCAGTAGTGGAAGTGCAAAGGAGGTTTAGGCATGAGTTTTGTTTGGAAAGTATGCAGGAATACCATCCTTTAACAGTATTCTAAATTGGGCACTTAAATTTAAGAGTATTGGCAGTGTTTGCGATTGTTCTGTTAGCTGGGGATAAGCAATCAGTCTGCATGCCAGAGGCCTTACAGGGTGACACAAGCCATGATCTGAAGGTGCAATTGATCTGACAGATGTCACTGTGTTGCTTTGAACCTTTCATGTGCAATTTTTTGCGTTATTGTGCACATTGACTTCAGTTTTCATCTGTACAAGATCCAAATTGCATAATGACTGCATCAAACATGTAAGATCCCGAAAGTGGTGTTCCGTTGGCAGTTTATGGGTGTCATGGATATGGTTGCTGGTGTTCTTGCAAAGGCTAATTAAGGCCGGTGAGGCATACTTTTATTTCTCTGAGTATTTCAAGAAAGAAATTTGCTGATACCAGAGAAAGGAACTACCAGTTTAGGCATTCAGAAAACAGTTACACTGAATGTTGTGGGTTGTCACGTTTTGGAATGTTTGTCCATACTTTTGAAAGAGGCAACTGTGCACTTACAGAAACCTCAGCATGATACTGAGCAGTACTGTTGGTATTGAAAGTGGATGGTGATGACATTGACAGTAAGCTGTGGTTTCAGCAATATGGTGCTACAAAGCACACAGCGTGTGGATCAGTGGCTTGCTTTAGAGCAGTGTTTCTGGGACACTTCTGGTGATATTGTTTTAAGACAGTTCATCCCTGTTATGTTTTGAATAATCAGAAATACTATTATGTCCAATACATTCAAACAAGAGGCCACCAAAAACAGATTTATACAAACCGTATCCTCCAAAAAATGCCTACACTGCCTCTATACTTAAACATTCTTTAATCTTATTATTTTATATATTCATTGATCCAGGCTTTTTTTAAAAAACAAATGTATGGAATTTTATAAACAGGCACGTTTTGTGTATTTTATATAATGCATATATGTTAGGTTTTGAGATCTCGATCCCTATACAGCTGTGGATGTTTTTCTTTTATTCTTGTAAACAGCCTGATGATAGCCATATTGACTGAAACATGTTGCTGATTGTATGATAAACAAAATAAAATTGTTGTTTGAACTGGTCATATAGTATTTCTGGTGACATTGCATGGCCTGCCAGGTTTCCTGACCTCTCTGTGCCTGCTGTCTTTGGGGACACTTTAAAACTGGTGTACAACTGATGTGTATGCAAACAAATGTGACATGTTTAGAGAACTGAGAGAGCCCATCAGGGATGAAATTAGAACCATTGATGAACAGCTGTTTCAAACAGTTTTGGTTTATTTATGATCATGACTGTCAAAAAGCATTGCATAGCAGGGAGAGTAATTGCAAATGATACTTTTTAAATTGTAAAGAGTATATGTTAAGTGGCATTTTTTTCCTGATTGTGGATAATTTTATTGTTTCTTACATTAAACCTGTTTCTTAAAAAAGTAATCTGGAAATTGTCGAAGTCTGATGGCACATTCTGTATAATTTTAACTTTTTTTGCAGTTTCCACATCAGAAACCACATCATCTGTGGAGCAGGAACGTTATTTGTCAGTATTGGTATGTGCTACACCTCTCTCAGCACTGAGACAAGGATCAGCTTGGCATATGTCTGACAGTACACTCAGCATTGACTCTTTGCTTCTGGCGGCTGAGGATCATGTGCAAGGGTCTGGCACATTAACTCCAGAAGTGTCTCGTAGGGCTAATCCATTCAATAAAGCCATGGGAACCCTTAGGTAATTAATGATTTGTGAATTCTATATGGGTGCAATGACATACATTTTACAGAAAAGTTATTGACTAAGAATTATTTGACTAAAGGTGCGTTCTATGGTGGTTGCCAGTAAAGTTCTGCAACACAATTTTTTTATTGTAATTTATTATAAAATTCTTTGAAAATACTCATAGGATAATTAAATGGCTGTATTACACACCTCTTTTTACTGGATACTTGACATCAATTTCATAAGCTTTGTGCCAGCAAGAAACAAGAGCATGTATCCCCTTCAAATGAGTTTGAATTTTGTACTCGCAGCCACTTCTTAACTTCTGCAATAACCTCATCATCACTCCCAAGCCTTTTCCCACACAAGGCATCTTTCAGGGCTTTAAAGAGGTGGAAATCTGAGGAAGCTAGATCTGGGCTGTATGGTGAGTGGGGAAGAACAGTCCTTCCAAGTTTTGTGATTGCTTCCTGTGTGTTCAAACTTGTATAAGGTCGTGTGTTGTCATGTGGAAGGAGGATTTCAGCAACTTTTCTGTGAGGCCAAAATCTCCTGAAATGCTTGTGCAAGGTTTTAATAACCTTTGGTGTGTGGCCATTTAAAGCTTATGTAGTACTTTTCAGTTTAAGTGCCACACCTGTGTTTGTTTATAGTATGCGTTGTTTTTGGACATTTTGAAAGCAAGAAAGTTTAAATAAAATGTATGTCATTAAGAATGAATCCATCCACCTGTGCCCAAAGTTGTGAAACACTCCACCTGTTGTCATATGTTTTAGTTTATGATCATTCTCAATTTTTTAATTTAAAACTTGTATTTAAAATTTTGACGACATTCCTTAAAGAAATTTGGTATTGTATTTGAAGTAACTTCACCACATCTGCTGAAAAATTTGGGGTTGACTGTACTTATTGTATTCTGCTTCCTTCTTCCTGCAAAGGAAACTGTGTTTCTGATTGGTTTTTTATCAGTGGTCAGATCTTAACAATAAGATGTTTTGAAATTCCTTCTCCAACCTTCTAGGACAGAAGAGGTAGGTGCAAGAACCCAAAGATTGACATCTGTAATAGTTTAGTGCAAAATTGAACCAAATCCACATTTTTACTTTCTGAGAAAACACAAATTTTTCAATTTTAAATGTTTCATGACCATGCACTGATAGTTCCTTATGAGAAATAACCAACAAGTGCATATACAGATATGTAGATTTATTATATTATAATCAGCGTAACCTCCCACATGTTTCGGCCACTTATTTTGACCATCTTCAGGGAGGTGTTCTTTGAAGCAATATTACACAGAACATTAAAACAATTTACAAATATAAAATGTTAAGTTTTAGGTAAAAGGTTTAAAATCTGTGTTAGAATATAAAATATTGATAAAGTTATTTGTGTTGAATTGCATGTTTATATTCTGTCTAAGGTAACACCATTCAAGCAGAGGTGGTGTTGTTGAGTCTGTAGGTCTCACTGTACAAACTCCGCTTGGATGGTGTTACCTTTCACAGCATATGAACACACAATTCAACACAAATAGTTTTATCAATATTCCATATTCTAACAGATTTTAAACCTTTCATCTAAAACTTAACATTTTATATTTGTAAATTTTTTTTAATGTTCTATGTAATATTCCTTCACAGAACACCTCCCTGAAGATGGCCACAATAGGTGGCCGAAACACGCAGGAGGCTATGCTGGTTATAATATAATAAATCTACATATCTGTATATGCACTTGTTGGTTATTTCTTGTAACACAAATATTGCCTTTTCCTGCTTTTAATGTACTTTGTTTGAAATATTCGTAATAGAGAATGAAGAGAAAGTAACTGCCATAAATGTCTTATTTCATTACTTATTAATTGTAATTTCACTTATATGTAATTTTCAACTTCAGTATTTTTGTGTTTATATCTGTGTTCTAATCTTCAATTCAGACCTTCAAATTCTTTTGTGTCTGACCTTGTGTCACAGCAGAAAATTTAGTCTGTATTTGGGCTGGATCAGTAAACAGTTTAGTTGTTTCCAAGTGTGACATTAGGCGAAGATGGCTACAAAGTGAAAACTTTCCAAATTAGACGTTGAAATGATTTTGGACTCCGACAGACATTCAACAGAAGATGACATTTCTCTTGAGAGCAACAATGACACTGATAGTGACAAAGAAGATGATGTCACTGACACAAACTGCACAGAGTTGACTTACCTTACACACAACTGACTTACTGTACCCATAGTTCACAGGCTTGCTGGGGGGTGCTAGTGGTTTGCAATGAAAAGAGGCACCTCATACTACTAAAGACTGTACGCCACTTAGCATTTCCATGCTCTAATTTTTTTAAATTATACAACTGTTGGTGAAAGAGACAAACAGGTATAATCACCAGTACTACGTGGTGCATTCAAGCTCTAAGGTCTCCTAATTTATTTAAAAAAAATTACTCATCCTAGGAAGCTGAAAATGCAGTCATTTCTCAACATAATCACCCTGTAGGCGTACACATTTTTCACAACGCTGACGCCACGATTGCATGGCCACAGCAAACGCTTCTTTAGGGTTTCGTTGTGGCCACTGGAAAATCGCTGTTGCAAGAGCGGAACGACTTGAAAATGTGTGACCACAAAGAGTGTCCTTCAGTGTTGGAAACAGCCAAAAATTGCTTGGTGTGAGGTCAGGTGAGTACGGAGCATGAGGAACAACTTCAAAGTTGTTGTCATCAAAAAACTGGTGAACACGAGCCGCCTGATGAGGAGGAGCGTTGTCGTGATGAAAGAGCACAGCTGCAGCCTTTTTGGGCCGTTTTTCACGCAATGCTGGAAGAAACTTCATTCGTAACACATC
>JGI24700J35501_10930568_pt1 | contig 15843 bp, 14 predicted proteins | sample TergutTh196P1_FD_35501 | JGI IMG/M metagenome (IMG submission 35501)
CCGAGCGAATTTTTTTGCCGCTGATAAAAATGATTGCTCCAGAAGTGGTTGACATGAATTTTCCGCTGGAGGGCGTTTTTCATAATTGCGTGATTGTGGCGATTGACAAGAAATATCCTGCACACGCAAAAAAAGTGATGAACACAATTTGGGGCTATGGGCAAATGATGTACACAAAAATGATAATCGTGGTTGACAAAAATGTCAATCCGCACGATATTTCCAAGGTTATGTGGAAAGTTTTCAATAATATTGATGCCGCACGAGATTTAGTGATTTCGCACGGGCCGCTTGATGCACTTGACCATGCGTCAAATATGCGGTTTATGGGCAATCGGCTTGGGATTGATGCTACCAAAAAATGGGCAACCGAGGGTTATACGCGCGATTGGCCCGATGATATTGAGATGTCGGCGGAGGTTAAGGATTTGGTTAGCCGAAAATGGGCGGATTATGGGATTTAGTTGGAAATTTGGCGATTTCAGCTGATATTTTGGCTTTTTTGCATACCAAAAATTATCGGCAAAATGCAAAATAAAAGGAGATGCTATTATGCAAAAAGTAAATGACAGAATTTTGACGAATGTTGGCGATGTTATGATGCAATATCCCGATAAATTCGTGGTGTTCGAGAGGATAGACGATGACGAATTTATGCAACCAGGCTATATGCTGTTTATATGCGATTCTTACAAAGAGGCATTGAGCGTTAGATCGGACGTTCAAAAAGATTTTTCAACTCTACTTTCGGTTGCTGTGGGCGAAGATTGGTGGAATGTGATATGAGCAGGTTGCGTATATTGCCAAATTGGTTTACATACATTGACCTATATTGTTTAGAGCGTGATTACAAAGGTCAGCAAAACTTTTCGTTTAAGGTTGACACAGGAGCAAACATATCGTCAATTTCGCTAACTGCATTGTTGGAATTGGGATATACCTCCGATTGGATAGTTCAAAACGGCACATTAGAGCCAGCCGCCGAAACCGCCAACGGAAGAATAGTTGAAAACTGTTACAGAATCCACTTGCCGCAAGTAAAATTTGGCACGTATACCTGCAAAAATCCGCTATTTCTCACATCTCTTACGGAAGATATGCGAAATTTGTTCGGCTTAAACTTTATGCGATATTTTAACTGGGATTTGAATTATCAGACAAAAGTAGCCAAGTATTTTATCAATGAAAATCAGTTTGTTTTGGGGGATTCTATTTTTGAGGTGCATGATTTGGCGGTTTAATGAGAAAATCTCAAAATTTTCCGCAAAATTTATCTTACGCTAATTCCAAAATGGCGGAATTTAGCAAAATGGTGCTTAATGCTCTTCTTTTTTTGACTTTTCCCAAAATTTATTATATAATAATTTCACAAGAAGTTTCGAATTTCAAGGTGGACAAAAAATGAACAATACAGAAGTAACAATAAATTCCCCAAAACCGCCAGCCAACAGTGGAATACTAACCAAAATCCGCCAATACGGCGAATTAGTAATGTTTTCGCACACACTATATTCATTGCCCTTCGGCATAGTTGCGTTATTTTGGGCAGCGGACGGATTTCCGCCAACACGACTGTTTTTTTGGGCTGTAGTGGCTTTACTTGCGGCACGGCTTGGCGCAAACGCATTCAACCGCATTGCGGATTTGGTCATCGATGCGAAAAATCCACGTACGGCAATGCGACATTTGCAAACTGGCAAAATCAAGGTTGCCGAAGCGTGGCTTATTTGCGTGGTTTGCATGGCGGTGCTTGCGATTGCGGCGTTTATGATAAACGCAACGGCGTTGGTTTTGTTGCCAGCGGCGGCTGTTCTTATTTTGGGATATTCTTATACAAAGCGGTTTACGTGGCTGTGCAACTTTATTTTGGGAGCGGCGTGTGCTTGTGCGGTTGTCGGTGCGTGGATTGCTGTGCATGGTAGCACGGCGTTTTTTCCGATAACGGAGCTACTGTTTGGCTGGCTGGCGATTGTGCCGATAATTCTGGGCGGTGCGGTAATGCTGTATGTTGCAGGTTTCGATATTGTGTACGCAATCCAAGATATTGAGGTTGACAGGTCGCAAAAAATTCACTCGATACCAGGCAAATTTGGCGTAAAATGGGCATTGATAATCTCGAGTGCGGCACATTTTGGTGCGATTGTGCTGTTGGGCTCGCTGGCGGTGCTTGCGGCGAACGGCTGGCTGTATCTTGTGGGCGTTGCAATAATGGCGTTTGTGCTGTTTATGCAAAATTACACGGCTTACAAAATCTATTATTTGGCGGACGAATCCCGAAAGGGAACATTTTTCGCAAGTTATAATGTCAATCGCTTAAATAGTGCGTGTTTTTTGGTGTTTGCAATGGCGGATTTGTTTTTGGCTTTTTGATTTTTGCTATTTATAAAATAAAATAATTTTTATATTGCTAAATTTTTCTTATGTTTGAAACTTTTACAAAAAATAAAAAAAATTTTCCAAAACACTTGACAAATGAAAAATCCCATGTTATCATAGTAAAGTAGTAAAAATAATGTTCCTCGATAGCTCAGTGGTAGAGCAATCGGCTGTTAACCGATTGGTCGTTGGTTCGAGTCCAACTCGGGGAGTTTTTGGTCTTGTGAATTTACATTTGCAAGGCTTTATTTATTAAATTTTAGGAGGAATCTCAAAATGAACGTACCAACCCCTCATATTACCGCAAAAGCTGGCGAATTTGCAAAAACTGTTTTAATGCCTGGCGATCCTTTGCGAGCAAAATTTATTGCCGAAACTTATTTTGAAAACCCCAAACTGATAAACGAAATTCGCGGAATGTTAGCTTATACAGGCACTTACAAAGGTCAACCTATTTCTGTTATGGGCAGCGGAATGGGAATGCCCTCAATGGGAATTTATTCCTATGAATTATTCAACTTTTACGAGGTTGACAATATTATTCGAGTTGGCTCGGCTGGCGGCATTCGCAAGGACTTAAAACTCGGCGATATTGTCGCCGGAATAGGTGCATCCACCGATACAAATTTTGCAAGCAACTACAAACTTCCCGCAACATTTGCTCCCACTGCGGATTACAATTTGTTGCGAAAAGCCCAAACATCCGCCGATAAAATAGGCGTAAATCTTGTCGTTGGCAACATTTTGTCTTCTGACACTTTTTATGTGGAAGATTTTACCGACTTCGAAAAGTGGCTTAAAATGGGAATTTTAGCAGTAGAAATGGAAGCCGCCGCGCTCTATTTGACCGCCGCCAGAGCAGGAAAAGCCGCCCTTTGCTTATGCTCAATATCCGATACAATTTTCGGAAAAGAGGCGATGGGCGCTGACGAACGCCGCACAGCGTTTACCCAAATGATGGAAATCGCTTTAGGCACGGTTCTAGTTTAGAAACGGAGAATTATAATGAAAACTGTTACCGAACGTTTTTTAGAATTGGTGCAACATAACACACAGTCAGACGACAGTTCTGAAACATATCCGTCAACTGTTAGTCAACTAGATTTTGGCAAATTTTTAGCAGAAGAATGTCGCCAAATTGGCTTGTCAGAAGTAAATATCGACCGATACGGTTATGTAACGGCTACATTGCCCGCCAATTCGGACAACGCAACCGATATTATCGGCTTTTTTGCCCACATGGATACTTCTCCAGATGCGGCTGGCGGCCCTGTAAAGGCTCGTATCGTTGAAAAATATGACGGCGCAGATATTCCTCTAAATGACAACCTAATTTTGTCTCCAAAAGAATTTTCGCATTTGCTAAATTACAAAGGACAAGATTTAATTGTAACGGACGGAAACACCTTGCTAGGCACAGACGACAAAGCAGGAATTGCCGAAATTTTGACCGCAATGGATTTTTTGCTAAAAAATCCGCAAATTCCGCACGGGAAAATTCGACTGGCGTTTACTCCTGACGAAGAAATTGGAAAAGGCGTTGACTTTTTTGATGTCCCATTTTTTGCGGCGGATTATGCCTACACAATCGACGGCGGCGAAATTGGCGAGTTAGAATCCGAAACCTTTAACGCATCGTCGCTTGCTCTCAAAATTACTGGTAAAAGCGTGCATCCAGGCACTTCAAAAGGCGTTATGGTAAACGCCGCTTTAATAGCCGCTGAAATAATTGCAGCTTTTCCGCCAACCGAAACGCCCGCTCATACCGAGGGTTACGAGGGATTTTACCATTTAAGCAACATAACCGCCGAAGTTGGCTCTGCAAATTTGGTGTACATTTTGCGCGATCACGACCATTCTAAATTAAAGCAAAAAGAGCAAACCGCAATAAAAATAGCCGAAAATATCAACAAAAAATACGGCTACAAAGCGGTGGAATACGAAATAAAAGAGCAGTATCGCAATATGCACGAAATTATAAAAGACCATATGTACATAGTTGACAAAGCAAAAAATGCAATGGAAAAAGCGGGAGTTGTTCCCTTAATAAAGCCAATTCGCGGTGGAACGGACGGCGCACGGCTGTCGTTTATGGGCTTGCCTTGTCCCAATATATTTACTGGTGGACATAACGCTCACGGGCCATATGAATATATTCCGATTCCCTCAATGGAGGCGGCTGTCAAGGTTATCGTAAATATTTGTCGCTTGGATTAAAATTTTTTCAATTTAATAAAAATAATAAAAATAATAAAAATAATAAAAAATACGGGCGAATATTATCCTCCCGTACAACGCAACCAATCGTAGGGGCGGATATTATCCGCCAGTTTACTATAAATTCGCAATATTTCAATCATCAACGATAAATTTTAGGAGACCGAGATGTTCGTCCTTACGATAAATATCGAAATATAATCTTGTAATTTGGAGTTACAAAAATGCAAAAAACAATAATACACGCCGATTTGGGCGTTACAGCGGTAAAATCCGAGCAATTTCCTGTAAACGATAGACGGGAAATTGCTTTTGTAGGAAAATCCAATGTTGGCAAATCGTCCATGATAAACACAATGTTGGGGCGAAAATCTTTGGTGCGAACTAGCCAAACGCCTGGCAAAACTAGAACAATAAACTTTTTTGAAGTTGAGCAAGCCCTGTATTTTGTGGATTTGCCAGGTTACGGCTACGCAAAAGTTGCAAAATCGGAATCGCAAAAATGGGCAAAAATGGTGGAAAGCTATTTGAAAAATCGCCCGCAACTGCTTACTTTGGTGCTGTTGCTAGATATTCGCCACGAGCCAACTTCTCAAGATAAAATGCTGTATGAATGGTGCAAACATTATAATTTGCCCGTTATTTTGGTTGCCACAAAAAGCGACAAGCTAAAACGCAGTCAACTGGACAAACATCTCGCAATTATCCGCAAAAGTTTAGCCGAAATAGCTAAACCAGATAAAATTTTGCCGTTCTCAAGCCTTAACAGAGATGGTCGTGAAGAATTATGGGAAATTTTGGACAATTTGCACAATAAAAATTAAAAAATTCGCAAATTTTTGTTAATTTTTAACAATCAAACAAACTGTTTCAACGTGCCCTGTCATGGGAAACATATCTACTGGGCTTGCGGAAACCAGCTTGTAGCCACCATTTGTTGCCAAATATTTGACATCTCGTGCCAAGGTTGCGGGATCGCAGGATACATAAATTATTTTGGCAATATTTGCGTTGACAATGGCATCCAAAACAGCGGAATTGCAACCTTTGCGTGGCGGATCTAGTATAATTGTATCGTAATTATTGTTTTCCAACAGCTCGGCAACCATTGTTTCTGCGTTGCCACATAAAAATTCGGCGGTTGTTATGTTGTTAAGTTCGGCGTTGTGCTTTGCGTCTTCGGTGGCTTGCTGGGAATTTTCCACGGCGGTTATTTGAGATATATTTGGCAATTTTTTAGCAACATAAAGGGCAATTCCGCCAATTCCCGAGTAAACGTCCAATATGCGGTTGTCATTTTGCAAATGTTGCACAATTATATTGTACAAATGTTCAGTTTGTGGCGTATTTACTTGAAAAAACGCTCCTGGGGAAATTCTGTAAACAACGTCGCCGATTTTATCGTGAATATAACCTTCGGTAAAATTTTCGCCAAAAATAACGTTAGTTTTCGCTAAATTTTGGTTGACAACTATCGTATAATCGGGAAAAGCCGCAGCAATATTTTTTATGGTTGGCAATTTTTTTCCATTGATAACAAAAATTATCATAACTTCGCCAGTGTTTTCACCGATTCGCACGGCAATGTGTCGCAATAAACCTGTATGCGTTTCTTCGTTGTATATCGAAATGGGATTTTGTGCTAATAAATCCCAAATTTTATTGATAATATTTATGCAAACTTTTTTTTGGATATTGCACTCTTTGACCGTAACAATGCGGTGGCTGCGTGGTGCGTACAATCCGATTCCCTCACTGCCAATGGGAAATTGTGCTTTATTGCGGTATTCATGAGGATTTTCTGCCGCAACAATCGGCAAAATATTAGGATTTTCGCAACCGCCGATTCTTATAAGGGCATCTCGCAATAATTTCTCCTTAAATTTCAGCTGTGCAGGATATTTCAAATGCTGCAACTGGCAACCGCCGCAACGCAAATAAAGCGGGCAAATATCCGCAACAGGCATTCTATCAGGAGAAGCATTTATAATTTTAACAACTTTTGCATAAGCATATTTTTTCTTGACTTTTAATATTCGTGCTTTAACGGTATCTTGTGGTAAAGCATTTTCCACAAATATGACTAATCCGTCGGTAGTTTTGCCGATTCCGTGTCCGTCATTGTGCAAATCGTATATATCTAGTTCAATTATTTCGTTTTTTTTGAGCATAATTTTGGTTGCCTTTCGTTGTTAGCAAATTTGGGGGATATTGTATTTTTATTTTTTATGCTGTAAATAGTTTATAATGTGGCGATAATTTATATGTTGATGACAATTTATATATTAACGATAACATTACCGTAGGGGCGGATAATATCCGCCAGTTATGACTTTCGGGCGGATAATACCTGCCCGTCCGACAGGCGGGTCCGCCCCTACAACAAATATCAAAAATGAATATAAATTCAACGATTGATTGGCGTTATATTTTATTACATATAATCTCGCATTTCTTCCAGCGGTTCATCAAAATCTTCTGACATACGAATTTTACCAGCAAATTTACCAAAAAGGCTTTCTATAGGCAATTTTTCCGTTTCGAATATTTCTTCCAAAGATTCGTCAAAATCATCCGACATTGTAATTTTGCCTTTTAGAATCCCTTTAATTGAAGTAATTGGCAATTTTTCCGTTTCCAAAACTGGCTCTACAAAAGTAATAATCACATTATAGCTACCATTTATTGGAATAGGCTGTTGCGGCACAAAATCCGTACCGTCATAAATAGCTTTAATCGATTGCATAAAATCAACCTTTCGATAAATAAAAATATAAAAACATAAAAAATTGCCCAAAATGCCGTTCCTGCATTTTGACACCTAGCGTAACACTAGGTGGGTGTCCTCAACGGAGCGTGCATCTTCCGCTGCCTTCTTGCGAAGGAATTAGATTGCGGCCCGATGGTAGCTACATAATTTTTTAGACTCCCTTTTCAATACTGTAGGTTCAAAATAACAGGTGGTCGAACATCCCAGGCAAAATTATAAATCTCTTTATTGTGCGACAAATTTATTATATAATATAAATAAGAAATGTGCAACAAATTTTTTTAATAATCCAACTTAATAAAAAAAGCGGGTCACCTGCCCGCCGGCAGGCGGGAGGGCGCTGTTCTTTTGTCCACTGGACAAAATTCAGCCTTGCAGGTGTGGGCAACCTGTCCGCCCATGGTTTTGAAGTTGGAAGTGCAGGAGGAAAAAAATGGAAAATTTCACATTAAAAAATGGTTACTTTCAAAATAAGGGCGTTAATATAATGGCGTTTGACGATATTTATCCCGAGGGGCATCAGTCGGGCGTTAGCATTATTATGCACGGAAACCGATTAGCCACCAACGGCGATCTACGTTTTGAGCAAACGCCTGGGCAATGGCAGCCTGTTCCCAAGCAGACCGACCGCAAAATTGACGAAAAATTAAACACAATTACAACTTTTTTAAGCTATCCAGATAGCGAGCGGCATTTGCAGGGCTTTAATCCAATGATTTATCCCAACTTGGAACTGGATTATATTGTTACTGTAACGGCGGTTGACAAAACTATACAAATTACCGTGGATTTAAGCAAAGAAATTCCTCAAAATTTTATCGGCAAAATGTCCTTTAACATGGAACTTTTCCCAGGTGCGTTGATTGGTAAACCTTGGATTATGGACGGCAAAAGTGGAATTTTTCCTGAACAGCCGAATGCTCCTTTGCTGGTTTTCGAAAATGAATCCGATTACAACCCAATTTTGGCGGATAATATAATCGCCGAACCGTACGCTGTCGGCAATCGTTTCACTGTCAACCCAAATGACGATTACAGCCGTTTCACGATAGAATCCCAAGCACCGCTAAAATTATATGACGGAAGAATGAACCATAATAACGGTTGGTTCGTTTTAAGCACCGAGATTCCCGCAAAAATCGCCAAAAATGCAATAAAATGGACGATAACGCCAAATATCGTAGACGATTGGCTGTATTCTCCTGTTATACAAGTTTCGCAAGTTGGTTATCACGTTAATCAGCCAAAAATAGCAATTATTGAACTTGACCAAACCGCAACCGAAACTGTTCAGCCGATTTTATATAAAATAACGGAAAACGGAGCAGAACAAGTTTTTTCGGCAGTTTCGAAAAATTGGGGAAATTTCTTGCGATATAAATATCAACAATTTGATTTCAGCAAAATCACTGAAGAGGGCTTGTATAAAATCGTTTATGGCGGCTCGCAAACGCCAGTTTTCCGCATTGCACAAGATATTTACGATAGAGGAGTTTGGCAACCTGTGCTAGAATATTTTTTGCCTGTGCAAATGTGTCATATGCGCGTAACCGAAAAATACAGGGTTTGGCACGATTATTGCCACCACGACGACGCAAAAATGGCTCCCGTAAATTACAACCATTTTGACGGCTATGTACAGGGCGATTCTACGTTGACAAAATTTCAACCTGGCGAAGTTATCCCAAATATAAATGTCGGTGGTTGGCACGATGCGGGCGATTTTGACATTCGTATAGAATCTCAATCCATGGAAATTTACATTTTAACGTTGACATACGAAGAATTTAACGTAAATTATGATGTTACCGCGATAAATCAAGCTACAAAAACGGTTGAAATCCACCAGCCAGACGGCAAAAACGACATTTTGCAGCAGATAGAACATGGCGTTTTGTCGGTAATATCCGCATACAACGCTTTGGGACGCTTTTATCGTGGCATTATCGAAAACAATCTGCGACAATACGTAATTTTGGGAGATAGCTCATCCGTAACGGACGGAATTATCGGCAACGAAGACGATCGCTGGCTTTTCACAGAAGAAAATCCCGCAAGGGAACTTTTCGCCGCCGCACATTTAGCCGCCGCCGCCCGCGCATTAACTGGCTTTAACGACAATTTAGCACAGCAAGCATTACAAGCCGCTTGCGAAACCTACAAAACCAACGTTCAAGGCAAATCCGAAACTTTGGCAAAATTAAACGCCGCAACCGAACTTCTTTTGACCACCAAAAATGACGAATATCGGCAATATATCTTATCTCAACAGGATTTTATCGCCGAAAATATAGCCGAAACCGCATGGTTTATCGTGCGAGTTGACAAACTTGTCAATAACGAAAATTTCACGAAAAATCTCATAACCGCATTGCAAACCCTAAAATTACAGCTTGACGAGCAAAGCACAGAAACGCCGTATGGAATCCCGTATCGTCCACATATTTGGGGCGCAGGCTGGAATATCCAAAAATTGGGTTGCCAATATTATTTCCTGCACAAAATGTTTCCACAAATATTTGATCCAATTTTAATTTTTAATGCGCTAAACTTTATTTTAGGTTGTCATCCTGGATCGAACACAATGTCGTTTGTTTCTGGCGTTGGAGCAAAATCGGCAACCGTGGGTTATGGGCTTAATCGTGCGGATTGGTCGTATATTCCTGGCGGAGTTATCTCGGGAACGGCGTTAATTCGTCCCGATTTCCCCGAACTGCTGGTGTTTCCGTATTTGTGGCAACAGGTGGAATATGTTATTGGCGGCGGCTCGTCCAATTATATGTTTTTAGTTTTAGCAGCACAAAAAATTCTAAAAGAAAGTGGTAAATCACTATGAATCAAACTGTAATAGGAATAACAGGCAAAACTGGCAGCGGAAAATCCACCGTTTGCAATATTCTCGAAAATATGGGCGCATACGTAATAAATGCCGACAAAATCACGCACAAAATAATCGAAGATTCGGCGCGTGCCAAAATTATTTCCGCATTTGGCGAGGAAATTTTGGATACACAGAAAAATATCATTGACCGCCAAAAATTGGCAACCATAGTTTTCTCTAACAAGGACAAGCTAACGCAACTGGAGAAAATTTTGCACCCGCTAGTAAAAGCCGAAATTTTATCCCAAATAAAGCAATCGGACAACCATTTTATTGTCGTGGATGCCGTTTTGTTAGTTGAGGCTAACATCTACAAGCACTGCACAGAAGTTTGGCTAGTAAAAGCCGATCGCCAAAAACGGTTAAGCAGGATAATAGCACGCGATCAAATAACAGAAGCATTAGCAATAGCAAGAATGCAAAATCAACGGCGAACCACCGAAATTGAAAAAATAGCAACAAAAATCATCTTAAACAGCGGCACTGTAGAAGATTTGCAAAATAATTTGACTGAATGGGCAGAAGCACATAAATGACAAAACGAAAAACATTAAAAATAATATTAGTTACATTATGCTTGTTGGGCGTTTTGGCAACCACAACGGGCGTTATTTTAGTACAAATGTATTTTCCCATTAGACATTTGGAAATTATAAAGCAAAACGCAGGCAATTTTGAGCCAGCGTTTATTTTGGCGGTAATTAACGCCGAAAGTTCATTTAGACCGTACGCAATTTCGCATCGTGGTGCGATGGGCTTAATGCAAGTAATGGACGAAACAGGCGAATGGATTGCGAACATGATGAACATTGAGTATTACAACGTTGATATGCTTTTTGTGCCAGAATACAACATTGCAATAGGTACATATTTTTTGAATTGGCTACATCGTTATTTTGACGGAGATACCACGCTAATTTTGAGCGGCTACAACGCAGGAATCGGCAATGTAAATCGCTGGCTACAAGATGAGCGGTTTTCGCAAGACGGACAAACTTTGTCGTACATTCCTTTTCCCGAAACTCGGAATTATGTCAACCGAATTAACCAGCGAACGGTAATATATAGTTGGTTGCTGAATTTTTATGGGCTGTTTTGCTAAATAAAAATGGATTGTTGCAAAATTTTGAGATATTGGAATATTTTTAGATATTATAGAATATTGAAATATTTTGAAATATTGCCGATTTTTAACAAACGGGCGGATATTATCCGCCCGTATTCGCAATATTTTAACATTTGCAATATTTCAACATTTGCAATATTTCAACATTTGCAATATTTCAACATTTGCAATATTTTAACATTTGCCACATTTCAACATTTACAATATTTCAACATTCGCAATATTTCAACATTAGCCACATTTCAAAATATTGACATTCGCCAAATTCCAACATTCCAAAAATCCTGTTATTCTATTTCAACTTAAACACATTTATAGATTCCTTCAAATTTTCCGCTTGACTTAAAATATCTTTGCTGGATGTTGCGAAAGTTTCGGCGGCAACGGAACTTTTTTGGACTATATCGGAAATATGGCTTAAACCTTTATGAATCAACGAGATTGAATCTTGACTTGCTTGCGACATTTCGGTTATATCCGAGATAAGTTTCATTATTTCGTTTGCGTACTTTGCAATATCCTCGAAAGAGGACGAAGTCAAGTTTACTGCCGTTACGCCGTCATCGGCGATTCTTATGGAGTTGTCAATTTGTTGAGTTATCTCGTTAATCGAAACAGATGTTTTGGTTGACAAATTGCGAACTTCGTCCGCAACAACGCTGAATCCTTTGCCGTGTACACCAGCTCGTGCCGCTTCGATGGACGCATTTATTGCCAACAAATTTGTCTGAAACGCTATTCCAGATATAACGCTTGTGATATTGGAAATTCCTGTCGAAGCCTCTTTTATATCGTTCATTATTGTAACGGCGGCTTGCATTTCGGTTGTGCCAACGGTTGCGCTTGCGTTCGATTTGCGAGATATTTCCGCGGCGGTTGTTGCAGTTTCGGCAGTTAAAACCGATTTCTCTTCGGCTAAATCGGATGCGGCGGTTAGTTCTTCTAGCGAACCAGCTTGTGCCATTGCTCCGTTGGCTAAATCTTCCGCTCCCATAGATATTGCGTGCGTGCTAATTAAAACCTGTTCGGTGGCAATAGCAATTTTCGACAGCGAAAGATTAAGCGAATCGATTATCGAGTTAATTGCCGTTTTTATAGGAACATACGATCCAATATATTCCGCTTTTATGTTTACGGTCAAGTTTCCGTCCGCAAGTTGCTGCAACGTTTCAGAAATATCATTTATGTAGGTTAAAAGCGATTTTGCGGTAATGTCAACCGAATGTTTTATGCGAGCAAATTTGCCGCTGTAATTGCCGTCCAAAGTTTCGTTAAATTCGCCGTTTGCGATTGCGTTAAGTACGGTTATTGTGGCATCTATTGGCTCTTCGACGGCAACTATTGCGTTGTTAAGCTGTTGCACAATCAGCAACCATTCGCCTTTGTAATTGGCTGTGTTTAGCCGATAATCCAAATTGCCCGATTTTGTGGCTTTTGCCATTTCGGTTATATCGCTGGCTAAATTCATAAGTTCCTGTTTAATTTCGTCAGCTATGTTGTTAATGTAGGCTTCTTCGCCAGGAAATTTGCGCAACTCGGCGTTAAAATTACCGTCAACTATGCTTTGTATGTACGTCAAAATGTCAACGCGCGTACTAGAAATTCCTATAACTGTATCGTTGATTTTTTTGATAGTTTCGCGGTACGTTCCGCTGTAGTCAGATACATCGATTATATATTTGTAATTGCCCGATTTTTGCTCATCGTACAATTTGTAAACATCTTGTAGCAAATTGTGAAGAATAGTCAAAATTTCGTTAAACTTTTCGTCGATTGTGTTAAGCCCAAAAGATGTATCTCTTAAATGGGATTTTTTGAACAATCCGCCGTTTGCCAAATTCCAAGAAATTTTTTCGAAGTTGTTTATTGCATTTGAAACAAATTTTTTGATTAGTTTGGTTACGTGAATTATAACGAAAATTCCTGCGATAATAAAAATTATTGCGGCAATAAATACAAACACTGCAATAATCGTATTTACAGGGCCGTCAATAGATGCAGCTGGTACAACGGTAAGTAATATCCAGTTGGTAAACGGAACGTCAGAGGATAAAACGTACCAAGTTTCGCCGCCATCGGTAATGTTTATGAACGTTTCGCCGTGCGTAATAATTTCGTAAAGCCCTGCGTAACGTTCCCAGTCGGTAATTAAGGGAATTGCGTCATTTGCAACTGCGACAAGTTCAAGGTCTATATCGGGATGTGCCAAAATTTCGCCATTTGGACCAATTAAAATTGTATAGCCGCCCGAGGGATTTTCCAATTCTTCTGCAACAATAATTAAATCGTGCAAATTAACGTCCATTCCAATAACGCCTTGTCTACCTAAAATGTTTTCGTATGCTCGCGATATACTTATGACAATATCGTGTTCGGCGGCGGACAAATAAGGAGCACCCACAGCAGTTTCGCCAAAAACGGCAAGTGCCTCTACATACCATGGACGTTCTCGTACTTCAAAATCAGCGGGCAAATCGACAGGATGAGACAAAATAGAAATGCCATCGTCAAAAGCAATATAAGAAAAAGTAATAGAGGGATGTGAATAAGAAAACCCAGTAATAACATCTTGTGCGTAATTTAGGTCGATGTTTTGCAAAGCAACGCCCATTCCGTTGTTTAGCGAAATTATGCCGTTAAGCCATTCGCCAACAAAATTTGCATTAGATACGTTTGTGCGGATAAAGCTGCGGTTTAATGGCTCGGTAATTATGGCTCGCATTACAACGCTGCTTATAATGGATAACAAAATAATACCAACAATGGCACACGAAATAACGCCAATCATTAGTCTAGTAGAAAGTTTAAGATTTTTCAACCAGTTCATTACATAACCCCCAAAAATTCTAGTTAAAAGCTATAAAGAGTAACAAAAATATTATAACACAAGTGAAAAAATTATGCAATAAATTTTTACATATCTGGATAAAAATTAGTGGGATTTTCGACCAACTCGACATTTTTAATGAAGGCAACAATGCCGTCAAAGCCGTCGCTTTCAACCTTTTCGAGCCGCAAATCGTATCTTATATAACCGTCAATTTCTTCTTTTGGGAAAAGTTGAAATTCTATTCCGTCAATTTCGGCGGCATCTGTAACGGTGCTTGCAATATTGGTTAAGCCCACATTATTGTTTATACTAGAAATATGCTTGCCAGCGGCTTCTTCACGAGAAAGCCCATAAATATACGTAGCTTTTTTATCCCAATAAAGCACCTTGCAACCTGGACCAAGCACAAAAACAATATCATTTTTGCCAATATTGACTAAATATTGGACAAGTTGCTCTTTGTCGCTTAAGCGTTTACGCATTTCTTCGTGCTGATCCTGGATGAGCCTATTTTGGAAAGCAAGTTCGTTAGTAAGCCGTTTATTTTTGTCGGAACTTATGCCGTTTACGATAGCCATTCCGATGTAATATTTTACAGTTTCGGCTAAATGCAGTTCTTCTTCCGAGTAAGGATAAACGCTAGCACAAACAAGCACGCCGTTAAGTTGCTCCTGTTGCCAAATTGGCACAACCATGAGATTTTTCGGCTTTATTTTGCCTAAGAAAGTTCGCATAAAGTAGATAGTATCGTCGGGAATATCGTGGATAATTGTTATGTTGTCAAGCATTGCGGCACGACCAATAAAGCCTTCGCCGATTCCAATATCAAATTCGCTGTAGACATTTTTGCCAAATCCTATGGAATGTTTTAGGCTAAGTTTAGTTATGCTTGTCAAAGAATAAAAAGCGCAGCAGGCACTTTTAGTGAGTTCGGCAACTTGTGGCAAAATATCTTTTAGCAGCTGATCAAAGTCCGCATTAAGAGCCACATTATGGGCAAGTTCTAGCACTTCTTTATGAATGTGATCTTGGCGTTCTTGTTGCTTTTTTGCGGCAAGTAATTGCGTTTCGTAAAAAGACAATTTTTCTTTATGGCTTTCGTTGTTGTACAACAAAACGGCGGTAAAAATCAAGATTGCCGCCACCAAGCAAGCCGAAACTAATGCGTACATAACATTAACTTCAACTATCAAAAAAACTAGAGTAAATATAATTGTCATAAATACGGCTAATCCTATTGCACCGATTAGTAATACAAATTTTTTCATGCGTATTCCTCAATGTCTAAATATTGTGCTGTTTTGCAAGCACATTTTCCATTTTTGCGATTAAGAGATGTAATGTTTAGTTTTGGTAAATTTTGAGAGTTCGTTTTGGGTAGTATTTTTGGGCTAGATAAATAGTGAGGTTTTTATTATTGCTTTAATGATATATTTTTGACCGAACATAAAAGTTGGGTTTTATTTTTTGGGTAGTAGGTTTTCAACCCAATCTATAGGTTTGCGAAGGTACTTTGCAACTGTAGAAACTTCAGCACCAAATTTTAGCATATCTAATGCTATTTCAAGATCTCTTTCTATTTTTCCTTTTGCAACGCCAATTTTTTCTCCCTTTGCAACACCAATTTTTTCGCCCTCTACTCT
>JGI24700J35501_10930567_pt1 | contig 15800 bp, 9 predicted proteins | sample TergutTh196P1_FD_35501 | JGI IMG/M metagenome (IMG submission 35501)
GAGGGACTATTGATTACCAATAAAATCACTAATTGTTGCATCTAGTTGGTCTCACCTTTATTTACTAATCAAAGATGCACGGTCATTCGAATATAAAACAAATATATTGCTGGTATCGTAGTACTGTGTGCACCATACATGATGTCAAAATTCATCTTATGCAACCAACTATTCATGTACCAAAAATTAAGCAAATCTATGCACTATTTTCTCCCTACATGTTTCGGCAGTGGGCCTCTCAACACAGATTAAATGGAGCTCCAAATACTCTCTAAATATATTGTGTTTTTACAATTGTAACATTTTAACATTTTATGAAGTGAAGCTCTATTTTGATTGAAACTCGTGTACACCTGTGTTTTGTAAGTTGGGCCAAGTCAGAGGCGCAGCTTGTTTCAACATAGAATTGTCTGATGATGGCACACCGGGAGTGCCGAAACGTGTAGGAAGGAAACAGTGCGTCGATTGTGTGTAAAGTTTAGTGCTTGAATAGTTGGTTGCATAGGTTGAATATGGCTGGTGATTTGCTAACATACATGAACTAACATTTATGTAACTATCACGTGTATGAAGTAATTAGTCAGGCAAGGAATCAACAAAAATTTAGCCAAATAACTGATCAATTTGTCAGCATTGTCAAACACGTAAAAAACAGGTTGATCCACCAGTCATCCAAATAAGTCACTGAACAGATCATTCCAGAATACAACCAAACAACTAACCTAAGAATTATTCATGGAACTGAGTAACTCCCTAAACAACGTCGACCAAAGAATTCAGTAAGTTACCGACAAAGCAATTAGTAAAATTCAGTAAGATGTTAAAGTAAAACACAGCTAATTAACATTCATATTTGACTGAATAACAAAATAACAATTCTAATAATACGTAAGCAACAATATAATGTCGGGGTAAAATATTGCCTCTTAAACGAGTTTTCGATTACACCAACGTTCTTTCAGCTGAATGTCACAACAAAGGCAATAGATTTCGTCGTGCGGTTGTAATATACCTAGTAATCTAAAACAGGTTTCACAGCCAGAAACCTGGTCTAAATAACCTCATAGGAGGAAGACATTGAAAATTATTTCATGGTCTACTCGTGCATTACTGATAAACACTCTCATTATTTCTGTCTGCCTGTCTGTCTGTCTATTGTTGTTGTTGTTATTTGTACTACACTTGCCTAACCCTATTTCTGCAATAAAAGCAATGACACTTCAATCAATACGTAGTTCAAAAGTAATCAAATTTCTTTTTAAATTTTAAAAAATTACCCCTTTTCTTGGGGGGACATATTATTCTATCAGAGGTAGGGGAAGTCACGTTCATCCATCTGTCAGTACATTTTAGCTCCGACTTTAGTGCACATATTTCGAACAGAATTAGAAATTTTCCGGTCCACACTAATAAACTTGCATTGAAATGTTTTTTATAGGATAAATATTCATAAAATATGAGAGAAAATATTTTATGACTCTCTCCAGCTTTGTATAAAATGTACACTGTTTTTTTGTGATTAACTTCAGAGCGACCGGCTTGTAACTACAAGTTAACACAGTTAACACAGAAACCTCATACTTTTCAAAAACTTCTGTGTTTTGTAAGAGTAAACCTTTACACTTTTGTTGCATTCGTCAAACATGTTTTCTGTAGTTATATGTGGCCTCTAAAAACAGACGTTTTCTGTACATCTGCGAGTAAAGCGTAGATCATGTTACGAAATTTACGCATCGCGTAACTATTGTACTACTCTCGGTCTTTTGCATAACCTAGAAACCGCACTACAAATGATGCACATTTAATGTTACGCTTGATTGTGCCTTGCTGTTAGGATACGCGGAAAGCAAACTACCTGGTAACTAAATTTTCATTTTTGGAATTTAAGCATCAGAAAACTAATTTTATTTTTTCAAATTTCATATACGTGCGAAGTCTGATAGGACTGATTATGTGCAGAGTACATATGCGAAAGAACAAGTATTCCGTTATTACTACTGAAATACCGTTATACTTTAAGTGGAAATGCGAGATAACTCCTTTTCTTGTTACATTTTCACAGCAGTTTGCCACTGAACTGCTCTTGTAGTACGTGAATTAGAGACTTTGATGTAACTGAATATGGGTACTGTGAACTTGAAAATTTCTGAGAGGTAATCTTGACAGAATAAGTACATAATAATAATAATAATAATAATAATAATAATAATAATAATAATAATAATAATAATAATAATAATAATTTTTCGCTTTTATCAAAGCAACAGTGCCATTCAGCTAATGCTGCTTGAATTTGTCCTCCGAACGGAATCTTAAGTGTTAGAACACTGAACATTTTCTTCTTCAGATTGTGTAAGAACATCGATACTGGTGCATTCTATGACGATACAGCCTGTAGTGTGAAAAGTTCTAAAATTGTGGTTGTATCGAGGGACCCGGCATGATATGTTTCTACACACCTGAAGAAGAAAATTGGACCGACTCCCGAATTAGTGGCTCTTAATAAGCTATGCCTGTGTACATAAGAACTATTCCATCATATTAGGCCATAATCATTATTATAACTATGGGGTGGCACTTATAGTCATGATACTGGAGTATAAAAATTTTCCTATTTTTAAGTACAAAACACGACTGGGATAAGTTTTGAAACTATAAGTTTCAACGTTCAAATGAATACAGCTGCTCAGATTTCAGTACTCTGGTTTGTGGCGTCATTTAATCACTGGTATGGATAGCAGCTTTTCTTGGAAACACGAAGACGGAAACATGTTCCTCTAAACAGCTGTATGCGCCTACATTTGTAAGCCTATAACGTGTGATAACATGCAAGGACACAACATGAAACTTTACGAAATCTTTCGCCTTTCGAATACAAGCTTAAAATTTAAGTTTATTTCCACAAGCATATCTTAGTGTCAGTCGTTGAATTAAACATTGAATAGGCCAAAAAATGGATCATCCTGAAGCAATGGATTTGAAAAGAAAGGTTTTAAGAAATTCCTGATTGTAATACTAACTATTTTTCTTATATAGTGCAGCATATTTAAAGACAGCTCTCTCGAGGTCCGTCTCAATTGAGCCCTAAATAGAAGAAGAAAATTTTAAAATGTTGCACCAAGAAATTCGATGGACTGAGTGGACTGGCATGGCAGGAACACTCTAGACTTGTGTCCAGAACTCCCCTGGTCGTATTTAGTCCGACCATCCTGCAATACCTCCGTCAGTATCTTTTCTAGCCCACGCCGATGTAATGCCTCTATTATGTCACGGCAGCGTCCATTTCCTTTACATTTCACGTAACAACCAAGCATCCAGCGCTATGTGGTCTGGGTTACAAATGACATCGTACAGTTAACAGCAGATGAGGCAGTATTGGAATGCCTAAAGAGGATGCACCAAGAAGTTGTGTTACTGGATGACGTGAAGGCCGTAGACCAAACACCGAGCTGGAGGAGAGGATCGGAAGAAAATAATTTGAAGTGTGGCTAATGGGATATTGCGCACAGAAGCGTGGGATTATATAAAGATTTTAAAAGTGTAATTTAGGGAATAGGTGTAAATGAGATTTAGGGTTCTCTCGGTGGTGGGTATGAAGTATATTTTTCTTGGAATATCTTGTAGTCTGGAAGGAATTTACCGACGTTTCGAGAGAAATCTTTTGCCTGCCCTTTCAGGGTAAAACAAGCCCTTGACACTCATTATGATAATAAAACCAACAGTTTTATCCCAAAGGTCTGTAAGTTTCTGCCATACTAAACTGAGTTTTATCCTAGAGGACAATATTATTTTTTGGATTTAGGTTTTGTGAAAGACATTAATGTAGAGAGAATGAGGCTTATTTTTTCGGCTTTGAGGTCGTAACGAACTTCACGCGTATAATTTAGGAGGCTTCTTAAAAAGGAAAAAGCCTTCAAGTATTATTAAAACTCTTTTCTTTTTGGCTCAATTTAGCTTATGGAAATATTTTCAAGTCATGACTAGGGGAAAACACTTGTGTTAGTCAGCTCATTACGTAACCTTGAACTTCATCTATTTTTGCGCCTAAGGATCCAATTCCCTCTTCTTCAGAATATATTGCTGTGTGTTGTGAAACAACCAAAGATATTAGAATAAACACACGTACAATGCAATTTACCAGCACCAAGGTTTTAGATTACACAGCAAACACTCAAACAAAATGTTAAAAGCTTTTAAGATTTCGGTTTCATTCGGCGGTGAGAACCAAAGGGGGATAAGATGCTGTATTTTTGGTACATAGGCACAAATGTTTTGGAGACTTATTCTCCCTGCATTTGCATTGTATAATACAGTGGGGGCAGATTTCTCATGAAATTTTATACTTATCTGCCAAATCCCACGGCGTCATATTTCAGAAACCCCTAACAGAGTGGTCCCTCGTTTTTCGCTGGTCCGCACTTGGCAGTTCCGAAAATTTGCTGGTTAGCCGCAAGGATAAAAATTAAAAAAAAAAATCTCTGAACTTTCCGGAAATGACATTAAGAATGCGTAAAAATAAAATAAGATGCTTTTCATTTTTCATTTTTATTACTACTCTGCTGCAAGGACCAGAGTGTTTTGTCTCAACCATGTGTATAAAAATAAAGACCCTTGTCTCCACCAAGAATTGAAACCCGATTCCATGGTCATAAATCATACAACCTGATCACTATATTGATTGTGAATTGATGCAGAATCGGACAGAAACTTCAGCGTATTCAAGAAACGCAATTTCATAGTAGAAATACACCCTCCCCCCCTCAACAATTGTAAGACATAGTTTTTCCATTTCACTTAAGTGCTTAACTGCGTTGGCCGTAGGCGATTTTGTGTTTTCAAGTCAAGCGAATTCATGAGCAATAACTCTTAATCAGATTCTGTTCTTCCGTTTCATGTTACGAGATAAAAGGTTTCAAACAGCAAGAAAAACAATCCATGCGTTTTGACGAATCGTTTTCGAATGAATCGCCTTGCTTGTCATCGTACTACCCTATGTTGACGTCATGCTTTCTTATATGATGTACTTAATTGGTGTTTAGTGTCGAATAGAGGTATAAGATTTATGGTTAGGTGGAAATTACTTATGAGAGTACCCAGGGAATAAGATAGACATAAATTTAGATTTAGTGGTTGTACAGTTGGTTAGATGGGATAAAAGTAGCACTGTAAGGCCAGGGGGTTATATTTTTTCTATGGAAAAGGAAACAAAAATCATCAATTGAAACAGGGGTTTTTGTTCACCACAAACTTTTATCTGCAGTTAAGAGAGTAGAGTTCGTTAGTGATAGGATGTTATATATAGTTCTGGGCGTTCGCTTGTGTAAAATCGTTGTTTGAATGTCCATACACCAATTAAGGAGAAAAGTGATAGTTAAAAAGACAGTGTTTAAGAGGAATTAGAGCAAGCGTTTCATCAGTTTCCTAACTTACTTACTTACTTACTCCATGGAGCAGAGTCCTTCTTGAGGAGCTAACTGGTTCTGCAGCTAGCGAAGAAATCCCCCGCATTGTTGGAACCCGAAGGTTCATCACCGTACTCACAAGTGCCCGCCACCTGTCCCTATCCTGAGCCAACTCCATCCAGTCCCCACAACACCCTCCCACTTCCTGAAGATCCATCTTAATTTTATCCACCCATCTACGTCTGAGTCTCCCCAACTGTCTCTTTCCCTCAGGTTCCGCCACCAAAACTCTGTGCACATCTCTCCCCTCACCCATACGCGCCTCATTTTCCTTACTACCACCTGAAAATTCAGTTAGGAGATTTTAGAACAAAATTGGGAGGAAGGGCTTTTTAAACAGACAATTGGGAATGAGAGTCTACATCAGGTTAGTAATGATAATGATGCTAGAATAGTAACCTTTGCGACATCAAAAATTTAGTTGTTAAGAAGGCGATGTTCCCGCACTGAAACGTTCATAAATATACTTGATGAGAAGACTCACAACCAGATTAATCACATATTGATAGATAGGAGATGGTATTCGAGAATACTCGATGTAGGATTTTACGGAGAGAAGCTGACTGTGATACTGATCAATATCCGGTGATTGCAAAAGTTAGGGAAAGATTGGCAGAAAATAGACAAGTAGCACAGAAGTTTGATGTGGAAAGATTTAATCGCAGGGAACTAAATGACCTGGAGTTTAGGAAACATTATCAGATTAAGATCTCAAAGAGTTCGGCAGCTTTAGACAACTTAAGTGATGGCGAGGAGGTAAATAGGGTTTGGGTCAAACTTAAAGAGAATATCAAAACCTCAGCTAAAGGGAGTCTAGGTCCGTATGAATTGAAGCAGCATAAACCATAGATTGATGACGAATGATTAAAGTTTTTAGATCAAAGGTAGCAGGATAAATCCTGTGGTTGCAGGATTCAAACTAAAGCAATGTAGATAATTTAAACAATGTAAGACGTGAAGCAAGTAGACATTTCACGAACAAAGAGAAGGGATATCTGAAAGCTAAAATCTATGATCTTGAAACTAACACTAAGATTAAAAATATCAGAGACTTGTACTGGGACATCAATGAGTTTAAGAAGGGTTGCCAATTTAGAACTAATACAGTAAAGGACGAGAAGGGTCATTTATTTCCAGAATCCCGCAGTATTTCGGCAAGGTAGAGGAAACATTTCTCTCACTTGTTGAATGTACATGGGGTTAGTGATATTAGGTAGAGAGAAATACACACAGCATAGCCACTAGTGCCTGAACCGAATGCCATTGAGTTCAAGGTGGCTATTGGAAAGCTATAAAGTTACATATCACCAGGTACTGATTTAATCCCATCAGAATTGATTAATGTAGAGGGTAGAACAATTGGCTATGAGATCCATAAACTTATTAATTCTCTTCGGAATAAGGATAAATTGCCGGAGGAGAGGAAGGATTCTGTCATTTTACTTATTTATTAGAAGAGTGATGTAGTAGTAATTATAGAGGAATATCACTTTGTCAAGTACATACAAAATTTTATCCAACATCCTGCTGTCAAAGTTAGCTCCATTCGCAGAGGAAAATATTACGGATAATCAGTGTGGATTTTGACGCAACAGGCCAACTACCAATATCATATTCTGCATTCGTCAAATACTTGAGACCAAATATTAATAAAATGAAATAGTGCATCAGCTATTTATAGACTTCAAGAAATCCTAAGATTCTGTTAGGATGGAGGTCTTGTGTAATATTCTCTTCGAGTTTGGTATCCAAATGATATTGGTAAGGTTAATAAAACGAATCTGAAAAAAAACCTGCAGCAGGGTCTGGGTGGCAAACATTTGTCTGAAATATTCCCTATTAAGAATGATTTGAAGCAAGGAAATGCTTTATGCCATTGTGTTTCAACTTTGCTTTAGAGAATGCCATAAGGAGGGTTCGGGTAAATCACGATGGCTAGAAATTAAATGGTACACATCAGCTTATGGATTATAGTGATGCTAATATATTGCGCGGAAGGGTACATACTATGAAGAATACACAGACGCTTCCGTAGTTGCTAGAAGGAGAGTGGAATAGAAGTAAATGCTGATAAAACTAAGTACATGGTTATGTCTCGAGATCTAAGTGCAGGAAGAAGTCACAGTATACGTACTGATAATGGATCGTTTGGGAGGGTGAAGTAGTTTAAATATTTGGAAACAACCTTAACGAATCAGTGTTATCTTGAGGAAGAAATTAAGCGCAGATTGAAGTCAGGGAATGCTTGCTTTCATTCGGTGCAGAATCTGTTTCCTTCTAGTTTGATACGTAAAAACATAAAATTTAAGGCATATATAATGTAATGAATGTCAACTTTTGTATAAATTAATTTAATATATGTTAATTTAGATTATAAGTAGATTTATTAATTTGGAAATTGTGAAACGTAACAGTCGCTCACGAACGTAAGAATGCGAAACTCAGCAATCTATACTTTCTACCGCTAACGTGGAGAGTTAGTTCATTCAACTGCACAAGAATGTTTGAGTCAGAAATCTGTTAATATTTAAGCTTACACTTCCTAGTAACAAGACACACTTTCTACAAGACACGCAACATTAACTTTATTAGAATTGGCAGCTACCTTATCCTAGAAGGAATATCTTAAGTACATTAAAAGTGTTAAAGCAACCTGATTTATACAAGTGTGATGATTCCTTGTCTTCTGGTATTGACAGGTGAGTTGTGTTGATTGTTTTATGAAATTAAATTGTTATGCGAGTTGCGTGAAGTTCGGACATTTTTTGTTACATTATTCCAAATTCTAAATTCGTACTTTAAACGTGAGTGACGAAAGGCAAGATAATTATCTTATAAATTTTACTGTTTTGTTAATAACTTGTAAATCCAAATTGTACATACTTTTATGTTTGTGAACTTTAATACATTACCAAATTAGAGATTGAACAAAGTGTCCTTCAGTTTTGGAAAATCGTTTAGTCGTTAGAGTATGGTGGCGGCCTACCCTACAGGATAAATAAAATATCCCTCGCCTGTGGTGTTAGTCTGAGGAATAAGTGGAAGAACAGCCCCTTTTCGGACATCACTACAATAATTATAAAATTGCTAGTTGTTTGTTATGGGTGTGAAACTTTGTCGCTCGTATTGAGGGAGGGACGTAGGCTGAGAGTATTTGAGAATTGGCTACTGAGGAGAATATTTGGGCCTAAGAGAGATACTGTAACAGCTGAGTGGAGACAGCTACATAACCAGGAACTTACTGATTTGTACTCCTCACTAAATATTACTTAGGGCCGGGTGGCGTAGTCGGTATAGCGACTGCCTACGGGCTGGACGGTCCGGGGATCAAATTAACAGCGAACTGGCGTACCTTTTGAGGAATGATTCGGACAACTTACTATGGGGCGGCGATTTCTATTGCGTCCTTGAAAAAACCCACTCTACGGGACAAAACAACTTCAGTCGCTAGCTATTCGACTTGGTACAAGGCTATGCCCTCACAGACACGTGGTAAGCTGATCTTTTACACAAAGTTTACACACACTACACTGCATCTGGAGCAAACGGGCTGGACCTCATTTACGTCTCACGTGCCTTGCTAGCCAGGAAGCTGGGAGTAGAGACCGTTGCAACGGCGTTCACCGACCATCTCGCCGTGGTAATGCGGCCGGCCCTTGATGTGCCCATCTTACGGCATGGCCACGGCATATGGTTACTAAATTGCGCCATACTCTCCGAGAGCCACATCAAGGAGGAACTGCGGCAAAAATAGGAACAATGGAAACGGCAACAAAGCCTCTACCCGGACGTAGACACATGGTGGGTACGCTATTGTAAAAAGATAATCCTTGTTATGTTCCAATGTGAGGAAGTGGAACGCCGTCGGGATTACCGCAAAATGGAGAACTTCTGTTATGAGTGTCTATACGAAATACTACGCAACGCGGATACTAATGGTGAGAACCTCCCTGCCCTTAATCGCATTAAAGCAAAAATTGTCAAACTACACAGCTAAAGACTACAAACAACACTCCTAGACAACGCGGAGGCCGACACATTTGAAGGGAAACAGCCAACGTTTTACCACCTCATACAGATGCAGAAAAGGCTTTCCGCCAGAACAATCAGGAGCGTACGAGATGGAAATGGTCTCATCCAAACATTGCCCAAGGGCACTGCACTCGCCTTTACAACACACCTTCGCACCAAATAATGTAATATTGACGTCGACGACGAATGTGTTCGCGCTCTCGCCGAGTCGATTCTAGTGGAACGACCAATGATTTCTGTGGACATCCTAGAAAACCCCTTCGACCCTAAGGAAGTATACAATTCCATTCAGTCTGGTGGGCGTAATAGAGCACTCGGACGAGATGGCCTAGGGCTTGAATTTTATAAAGCCAATTGGGAGACTATACGAAACAACCTCTGCATCATCCTCAATCACATGTTTTTCGGGGGCGCCATCACCTCCCAACAAAAACATGGGACAATAGTATTCCTGCCCAAGCCATATAGAATGCTTACGCCGTCGGATTGCCGCCCTATCACTCTCTTAAACACAGACTATAAGATTGTGGCACGAATTCTAGCACATCGGCTTCGCTCCGTGTTTGAGACACACCTCAAATTAACACAATAGTGCGGGGTGCCAGGGAACACCATCCTGGATGCCGTGGCTACAGTACGAGACGCCGTCGCACACGCCGAACACAAGAACGTTCCATTATGCGTACTCACACTCGACTTTAAAGACGCCTTCGACAGAATTTCCCATGACTATCTATTCACTATCCTCCATAGCTATGGCCTTAGCGCCCCATTTATCAACCGTCTCAGGACTTTGTATGACGACGCCACCTCATCTGTACAGATCAACGGCCATATTCAAGGACCGATCTCCATTCGCTGCGGTGTGCGGTAAGGCTGCCCTCTGATTATGACACTTTACGCCTTATGCCTAAACCCACTAGAATAGAATAGAATCGTAGTTGGGGTACGGACCCTCTCCGGGCCCTATGCACCTAGGCCTTAAAACAGGCCCTTTGTGTCCCCTATTCTGTGCCAGGTTATATGAGCCCTGTTCCTTTAATAAAGTTCCAGATGGCCCCCACTCCTAGCAGCCTAAGCCTACACCCACTACTCAGGATGCTAGAACAACACCTGCCTGACATCCAAATAGGACGGCATGCCGCCCTGTATCTGTCGTTGCGTACGCCGATGACGTAACGATCTTCCTATCTTCAGTTGCTGACTTCCCCATAACAGAAGAAGCAACACACCAGTACGAAAAGGCCTGCTGTGCCCGATTGAACCCACAGAAATCCAAGACTCTCGCCGTGGGACGATGGTCCACCTTCGACACCGTCCTCAGCATCAATTACCACCCCCACGTCAAAATCCTAGGTTTCACATTTTGGGGCTTCATTGCCAAATCCGTAAATTACATATGGGCAAGACTCACTGAACGTGTACGGATGCAGGCGAGGAATGCATTCCCCCGAGACCTATGCCTTGCACACCGACTACGTTACATCCACACATACATTTTGGCCAAAATATGGTATATCGCACAGATATTCACCGCCCGTGGCATTTATACCCAACGAATGTCTGTTGTCACGTATTTCATATATAAAGGGGCAACATTCAGAGTACCTGTTTCAACGGTTCAAAAGCCAAAACACATGGAAGAATGGGAGCTGGTGGACATAGCAGCAAAATGTATAGCGCTACTACTTAGCCGTATGCACCTGCAGAGCGCACATGAAGGAACAACCACGGCCTCGTGGATAAAAGAATGGAATCTGTCTGGGACCCTGGCAAACCCTCCCCTCCCCAAGCTGTGAGATATCCCATCAAACTCGCTTACGTGCGCGCCTATGCTACTGACACGGTCTACATAGCATCCCCCGGACACGATGAGGCACCTAAAAGTTTCCGCAGACGCATATACACCACCCTCCACACAATGGCGAAGGCAGCGACGGCTGTAATGGACATACGTGTCATCAAACTACAACCTGTGTTCAACTGGCCACAGGTGTGGTGAAATCTACACGCGGTTTGGATCACTGAAGAGGTGAAGTCCGTCTGCTTTACCGCTACCCATGACAATACCTACGAATGAACGCCTCTCCAAAATTCACCACACTGACTCAAACCGATGCATTCACTGTGGCCAAATCGACACACTACTACACCGCATAACGGAGTGCACCGAAGGAAAGGACATATGTTAATGGACCCGTGCCCGTCTTGCAATAATCCTCCGAACCAACACGATAAACTTAACAGCCGAATGGACACTTCGCCCGCATTTCCATATCTGGCCCCAACAGCGACACGGGGCAATCCTATGGATTCTTGCACATTTGGTATACTTGCGTACCAAACAGCGTCACCAACCAGCGCCCATGGAATATGCAGACGGTCGTGCACGCTGGAAAACACACCACATGCCATACTGCCTGAAACGAGTAGGGAATTATTTGAACCTCCTATAGCGGACGCCCCCACTCGGCTCTACTGCATGCCGCGGGACCTGCAATACTCTTCGATCGCCCGCTCCTGAAGAGCCCCCTTCCCCTCTGGAGGACATTATCAACGAGGTCTCCCAACTCGACAATACTACCTGACGCATAACTGATCATACAGTACAATAATCAGACATTCTTTATTCAATGACGCCTTCACTTAGTTAATTGTTTACTGTTTTTTTGTTAACTGACATGGCTAATAAAAGTTTCATTAAAAAATCCCGGTGGGGGCGGGATTTTCCGCACCAGTCCAGACCGTCCCTGAGGCCCACCCAACCCCCTGTACAATGGGTACCGGGTCTTTCCCGGAGGTAAGGTGCGGCCGGGTCGTGAAGCTGACCCCTCATCCCTTCTAGTGCTGAGGTCAAAAATAGAGTAGAGCTATACCTCTACTCTCCCAAAGGAGCTTTGTGGCCTATGAAAGGGTGAAACCTACCAGATATTACTCGGGTGATCAAATCTAGAAGAATGAAACGGGCTGGACATATAGCAGATATGGGGGAGAGGAAAGGTGCATACGGGGTTTTGGTGGGGAGACCTGTAGGAAAGAGACCACTTCAAAGAAGCAGATGTAGATGGGAAGATAATATTAAGATGGATCTTCAGGAAGTGGGATGTGGGGGCATGGACTGTATTGATCTGGCTCAGGATAGGGACAGTTGTCAGGCTTTTGTAAACACGGAGATGAAGATTCAGGTTCGATGATGCTGGGAATTTTTGAGTAGCTGAGAACAGGTTAGCTCCTCGAGAAGGACTCTTTTCCATGGAGTAAGTAAGTTTGGCAAAAACATGAAAAGACAGTGTTTATACCACTGTTCTAACGTCTTATCTTACACCACAGCAGAAGAGAATTAATTGTTTGGTTATTATTTATGCTTTATGCACAAGGTGACAGGTTTGGTTCTTGAGTGTTAGACGAATTATATTGTCCAACAGTTTACACATTTCCCATTAAAATGTTAGGAGAGCATCTAGATTCTGCTGGCCACAGAATTCCACTTAACAGTCCCTGTATAATGGTATTTATTTTTATCTCCTGTTAAAAAGGAAGAATTTATAAAACATATATATCATATCAGAGTGGCTGAGGCAGCTGTCTCTTGTTCAGAAAGTAATACGGCCTGCATCCCTTCAATATAGGGCACGTGGATTGCCAATTTACCACCACAAACCTCACTCAGGCTGACCTGAAATTAAACCCGGATCTCCGTAGTTAGAAGCAGGGACTAGGGCCTAAGTCATTTCAAGGCCGGTGCTCATTTTTCTCCATAGTCAGCTCTTTTAAGGAATTAATGCTTTTGTAGAACAAGAAATTTGATTCCATATCTATAAAGCTTTGTCAGTGGACCGTGTCCGAGTCAGGTTCTGTCCGGTATACACGTACAGATCCTCATCCTATCGCGGATTATCGTGTATGACTGTACAAAAATGTCCCTCAGCGTTGTTTCCGTACTTACCTCTTACCTTTATTACAACGCTTCTTGCATTGTGGTTTTAATACCAACAATTTTTATGTGTTACTTCTTTATTTCGTGTGTACTGTACTCTACCAAAACTACGGTTTCTATCCCAATCCCATCACCATTACCTGAAAGGCGTAAATTATGACATTCTACACGAAAGTCTGTTGTCTTGTATGAATTAGTAAAGGAGAATCTGTATAATAATATCCTGTGATCTTCGACATTTATGATGCCAGACCAACATTGTATACACTGAATCAATATTAGGCAAAATAGTTTAATAATAATAATAATAATAAATTAGTGAGGGTAAAATGTGCTACTTATTAATTTATTATTATATAATTTTCTCCATCTCGCTGTTACTCCATCTTCTTCACTTTCGATTCTTGGATCCCTGACGAAAGGGAGAATCCTTGTATCAGAGAAGAGAATGAAGACATAAGGATATGAATTTCAAGAAGAGATTTTCGCCTAAAGGTTAATGTTCCGTACCATTAAACATGTGAGATAAAGGTTGATACAGGATATCCTGGGAAACATTTTCAGTTAATAAACATTTTATTTTATTTTTTAAATGTTTATTGAGAAAAAACAATAGATGGGATTTTTAAACACAAGTATATTTCCTTTATTTTATGTTTCCACAAAATTCAGTGCGTAGGTTTTAGTATTTAACGTATGTGTAATACTCCATCTTTATGATGGATGAAAAGAATTCTTGCTTGAATCCACCAGTAATTTTGCTACAAGAGCGGCAGTAAGAACTACACAGATTATAGAAATACCTGAGTAATGCGATGGTTAATTACTTATTGTTAACAACTTCATCATTGATATCATCCAAAATATCCATTTCCCAAGGGAAGGGAGATCTGAAACCAATATATGGGAAAGGAGGCCTGAAACCAATATATGTGAAAGGAGGCCCGTAACCACAGCATCCACCATGTAATCCTCCGTGCGGAAAATGACTTTTGTCGCGGCTTTCATTCTTCATGGTGCTTACTAGCGCTGCTGCTATCAGTGCTGCCACCTAAACAGAAAAAATATTTAAAAAATTTATTTCATTAAAGGGCACAAAATATCAAAGAAGTGCAAATAAACCTACATATAAGTATTGAATATCCACGGTTGCTTCTTCAAATTACAAAACGCAGAGCGATAGTTTTTTTCGAAAATGATTTCCTTTAGAACTGCTTGGTTTCTGCATTTTGTCAATCGTCATATGTTACAAAAATAAGATACAGAGAAAGTCTATTCTAAACTACCAAACTGTGTAGGACCCTACCAAAGGATACAATAATAAACATGAAGAATTTTATCAATATCACGAGAGGCCAGGCCTTTAAGTTCCAGTATGAACGTCTCGTATCGGATATCTATAAGTAAAGGTAAAGGCAAAAGATATGAATGTCCCGTTTACGCCATGAAGTCAGGTGTGACGTGGATAAAGACCTCCACTTATTCTTAACCTAAACACTAGAGGGAGATGAGTGGCTACGCTCTAATAACACCAGATACCACGTGTCAATTGAATAGTCGATTTACGAACGCGTGGCATAAGCACCAGTTCTTGTTAATCAATTTTCCCTCCCCGTAGTTAAAAGCATGAATATATTGCTGGGTCCACTTTATAATATTCCGTAATGTTTGGGTCTGTTTTGTTCTGTTATGTTCTAAAATGACAAGTTATATTAGCCTCATTTTCAGGAGGAAAATATTTCGGACAGGCTATGCTGGCTGAGGTTGTTTTTTTTTTGTAGATTTCCTTGTCTTTTTTAGAAGCATGCAGCAATAAATTATTTTCTACAAGATGTTTTTCAGAAATTCTTCATTTCGATTTCTTACATCTTTTCATCTGAACGAGTCATGTAGGGTATGTAAGTTCTTAAGTTATTGCCTAAAGTAGCAGGCCGCTATGTATCATGGTATCATGTGTATTCAGTGGAGACAGTTTCAATCTTCGGTTGTGTTATCCTGATCTAAATATCCAGCATTTTACTGGCGAGTTTTAATTTACTAGATTGAAGTCAGTTCATACCGCGTCCTTATAAATCCTTACTTAGCTTTATTGATGCTTTATTCGATTTATTTTATGATATCATCTGTTTTCAATAGTTCTACTAGTGCACTCTAAAATGTGGTATTCTACCATAAGCTGACACAAGACAAATCTTTATGAAGGGAATTTCTTAGTAATTTAATGATTTCAACACATAATCTAAATGTTTTGATTTATGTGTGTCCACTCACCAGTACCAACTTGTTCATAGCTTAGTCTTCTGTAGTTTCTCAGCTCAAGATCATCCAGGATTGGTGCATAATCGAGACAGAAGTTGGAATATTTGGGG
>JGI24700J35501_10930566_pt1 | contig 15785 bp, 13 predicted proteins | sample TergutTh196P1_FD_35501 | JGI IMG/M metagenome (IMG submission 35501)
GGGGGGGGGGGGGGGTATAAACCATTGATACACAACGACATACGAGTTTTTCAACTGTCTTTTTCGCAAAGCGCACTGCCTTACCCCTTTCCCTTTGTTTGGCCGGGAAGCCAGCCCCCCGCCTGCCTGCGCCCGCCGGCCAAAGGCGGCAGTAACGGCGCATAGATACATTGTGGCGGCTTTTTTGGAAAATGTCAAGCGGCTATGCGTTTTTTTTAGATTTTTTTTCGGCGGGCAAACGCCGGCGAGCCTGCCGGCAGGCCTTGAAAGGCCGGCTTGGGAAACCTCCAAAGCCGGCTCCCTCTGCCGGCTAGTACGTCTTTGGCCCTTGGTCAAAACTGAATGTTTGCATCTCCTCTATGTCAATGTAGAAAATTTTGAAAACAGGGTTGTCCGGCGAATGATAGATCGTCTGTATCATCGGGTTTTCATCAAGAGCCTTTTTTTTAAGTTCAAGACTTTCCGTAAAAACAGCCTTGCCGTTTATGGACAAAACAGGGTTGTACTTATTCATTGAACAAAACGAAACATTCGGATTTTTAACCAATTGGGCATACACAGGCTTTTCGCTGTTCGTGCAAAAATAAGCCTTGTTCCCATCCGCAAAAAGGTACTGGAATACCCGCGTTTTAACTTTGTCCCCGTCCAGCGTGGCAAGAACGCCCGTAGGTTCCGCTTTTAGAATTTCCGCAAAATTAATCATAATGTGCCTCCTAAAAAATGTAGCTTGACATACAAGCCCATACCATAATACTATTGCGTTGTGCGCTACGGTGTCAATAAAATACAGCAAAATGATACGGGGGAAAATAATTCCCTAAGTTACCCGGCGGTAACCAAGCCCGGCGGCAGTTGCGGGGAATGTTTATGTTGAAAAGATTCGTTTTGCCTGATTGTCCGGTAGAGGCAACGCTAATGGTTATGGGCAGCCGTTGCAAAATATTGATTGTCCGCGATTTGTTAAGCGGCACGAAGCGTTTCACGGAATTAAAAAAATCGATAACGGATATTTCTAAAAAAGTCCTCACGGATAATTTGCGCATTATGGAAGAACACGCTCTTGTAAGCCGTAAAGTTTACGCGCAGGTTCCCCCCAAAGTAGAGTACTCCCTGACCGACCTCGGCCGAAGTTTAAGGCCTGTCATTGACGCAATGTGTAAGTGGGGCGAAGAATACCAAAAAAGCCTCAAGGAATAGCTTTTCCGGCCGCCATGGGAAGAGGGTAGGGGAGCGGGTCTGCCGCGAAAAACCGCCCGCCCGGCAACCCTTTTTGCGGCTACTTGCCGTGCGCCAGTTCCCGGCCAGCCCGCCTGCGGGCGGAAACAGGGGAGCCGCCCCGCCAGCCAGCCCCAGAGCCACCCCAAAAGCCAAGATTTTCCCGCGCATACGCCTTCAAAAATTACGTTAACCTCAATTTTTAACAGGTTAACATCGAAAAAATAAGGGATGTAAACCTGCCAAAATGTTGATGTTACCCTTTGATATTTTAAGGTTTACTTTATTTTTATGGTGTTTGCCAGCGGCGCGGTGCGGGGCACTCGCTATGAATGGGAAAAAATGCCATAATAAGGCATGGACGAACAGGATTTTTTCAATGACCTCCTCGCAAAAACGGAGGCCGGGCAGCCTCCTTCCAAACCCCCGAACTGCCTTAAATGCGAGCATTTTAAGGTAACATGGGATGTCGTCTACCCGCGCTCGTGCAACATTTTTTCGATAAGGTGCAGCAACCTGCCTTCAAACGAGGTGTTTCGCGCGACAAAGGCGCACTGCCCTTTTTTCCGTCAAAAAGAAGGTCTCAAATGAAGCCGCTCATCTGTTTAATCCAGCCGCCTTTTGTGCAGCTTAACAGTCCCTACCCCAGCATTTACTACCTGCGCGCTTTCCTTGAAAAACGCGGCTGGGCTGTTACGGTGCGGGATCACTCAATAAGCCTTTTCCAAAAAATTTTCTGCAAGGATGGCCTTGCGCGTATTTTTGCCGACATTGCCGCCGCCCCCAAGGAACGCTTTGCCCCCCGGCTAAAACCCGTCATAGAGCGGTTTCTGGCAGAGGAAAAACTTTGGCTTTCTTCCGTAGACAGGCTTGTCGCGTTTTTGCAGGGCAATGACCGTGAGTTCGCCCACTTTGCCGCCCTTGCCAACGGAGGCCTCCCCGGCGGCCCCTATTTCGATGCCTGCCTTGAGGAAATTGCCAAGGCGAAGGGGGAGCCGGATGCCGGCGACGCACCGCTTTTGGCGAGCAAATTGCTGGCGGATGTCGCCGCTTTGATTGCCGCTACTGTAGACCCCGGTTTTTCCCTTGTCCGTTATGTGCCACAGACAGCGGGCAGTTTTAGGGATTTTTCCGCCGTGGAAAAAGGGCTTGGCGGCTATATTTTGAAAAATTTTTACGAGCCGCTTTTGCAAGAGGAATGGGAAGCCCTTGCCGGCCAGGGGCAGGGGGGGGAGGGCGACGCTTTGTTAGTGCTGGGGCTTACAATCCCTTTTCCCGGCTGTCTTGCGGGAGCCATGTTTTGCGCTAGTTCTGCGAAAAAGTTTTTCGGCAAAAATGTTCAAACCCTGGCCGGCGGCGGCTATGTCAACACCGAACTGCGTTTTTTAACAGACGAAGCCGTTTTCGATTACTTTGACTATCTTTGTTTTGATCGCGGCTACGCGGCCTTGGATGCGGTTTTAGATCGCATAACGGCCGGCGGGGGTTGCAGAGGCGGTGTTGAAAACCCCTTGTACAAAACCATGTACCGTAACGAATGCGGCCTTATCGTAAGGGACGCTTCCATTGCGGATAAGGCCGGCGGCGCAAACACCGCGCATGGAAAAAAAATCGACGACGGCTTTACGGATGCCGTGTTCCCGGATTATACCGGCGTGGATTTTAGCCGGTACATCTGCCCCGTTGACGATGCAAACTCCATGCACAGGCTTTGGTCGGACGGCCGCTGGCTTAAAGTTTACGCCGCGCACGGCTGTTACTGGCAAAAATGCGCCTTCTGCGACACCCCCCTGGATTACATCCGCTGTTACAGGAAGTTGGACGCGCAGGCTTTGTTCCGCCATCTTGTCCGCCAAGCAGAGGCCACGGGCGTTAGGGGCATACATCTTGTTGACGAGGCCTGCCCCCCGGCCTCGCTTTTAAGGCTTGCGCTCCTTAACCGGGACGCGGGGCTTCCTCTTTCTTTTTGGGGGAACATCCGTTTTGAAAAGTTTTACTCAAGCGATGTCGCCGCCGCTCTTGCCGCCGGGGGCGTTATCGCTCTTTCCGCAGGTATTGAGGTTGCGCATGACAAGGCCTTAGAGCGCGTAACAAAGGGAATAAGCCTTAAAAGTATTGCGGCATCCTGCGCGGCGTTTAAGGAGGCGGGTATTTTGGTTCACGCATATTTGATTTACGGTTTTTGGGATCAAAGCGATGGCGAAATAATTGACAGCGCGGAAGTTATGCGACAGTTTTTTGCCGCCGGTCTTTTGGACAGTGCCTTCTGGCATCAGTTTGTTTTGACTGTGCACTCTCCGTTTTACGCGCAACAGCAAGAAGGCCGCCACCCTTCTCTTTTTCCGGCAAGCGACGCGACGGCAGGCGGCGGGAAAGTATTTGCGCATAACGATCTTTCTTTCAAAGGGGCGGCGCGTTTCGACAGGTTCGCTCTGCCTTTGGACTCTCTCTTGAAAGAGTGGATGTCGGGCGACACGGAAAAGCCCCTTCGCGAGGCCTTCGCGTTCAAGACCCCCGCGCCGGCTGTCCCCAAAGACGCGGTGCTTTTAATGCTTGACTCTTATGCGCGTAACAGGGACGAGGCCCGCGAGGCGGAGCCGCCGGCCGGCGGCAAACAAGTTGCCGTTTTTCTGCCGGCTGGCATCGTTATACGAAAAAAGGGTCGCTCTGCCTGTCTTTTCTGGCGTTGGCGTTTTGACGACTGTGTCTTGGAAAAAACGTCTCAGGCAAAAGACGGCTGGGAGGCGGAAATCCAAAAGCTTTTAGAGGAAAGTTCCCGCGGCCCGGGAACGGGGGCGCGTGTTTTTTACAGCCGCCTGGAAAAAACGTTCGGCTTGGGAGCCGCGCAAGTCTGGCGACAGCTCCGCCGGCAGGGTCTTGTCATTCTGCCTTTTTCTGTTTAATGGACGCGGCGGTTAGTTTCGAGTTAATCAACGCTTCCCCCTAAGCATCGAAACAAAAGCGCGTAACTGCTTGTCTTTCGTGAAGGCAAGCAGGGCAAGCCCGGCGGCCGTGAAGACAAGGAAGCAGATCGCAAGCGGCGCACCGTGGGAAACAATGCGGGCGCGGCCGGCGAAAAAATCCGTCAGAAGCGGTGAGAGAAAATATACAGGAATGCAGGCAAGCAGGGAGAACAAAACCATTTTCAGCATATAAAAAAACGACGGACTTATGGCAAGAGGCGCAGATGCCGCGTTAGGCTTTTTTTTAAGGAAGACAATCAAGACAACCGTGTTCACCGCGCTTGCCACAGACAAAGCCAGCGCTATACCCGCGCCGCTGAAAGGCCCCACAAGAATTGCAGCTAAGGCAATATTCACAGCGAAAGAAACAATACCGGCAAACGTGGGAGACTTCGCGTCGCTTTGCGCGTAGAAAGCCGGGGCAAGAATACGGTTGGCGGCAATGAAAAAAAGCCCCGGCATATGGAAAGTAAAAGCCGTCAAAGTAAGACGCACCGATGTTTCGTCGAAATTGTTGCTTTGGAAAAGCAGACGGATAAGATTTTCCCCCTGCATAAGCGAAAAAAACGTTACAGGAATCGTAATAAGTGCGATAATGTTAATAGCCGAGGCAAGCCGCTGATTGTAAATATCCCACTGGGAAGATTTCGCTAAACTAGCAAGACTCGGCAAAAGCACAGTCCCAATCGAGACCGCGAACACGCCAAGCAAAAGCTCCTGCAAACGCAAAGAATACTGAAGACTGGAAACAACACCTTCGCCGGCGTTACTCGCAAGAGCGACAGACACAAGATCATTCACTTGGTAGGCCGCCATCCCAATAACCGTGGGAGCGATCAGGCGCAAAACTTTTCGCGTTCCCGGATTGTCAAAGGCCCGCTTCAAACCCACGAAAAAAAAACGATGTCCCTGCTTCAAAACAAAAGGAAGCTGGATAGCCGCCCCCAGAAAACCCCCGACAATTACGCCAATCGCCATAGCCCGCGCCGGGTTTTCCGTGAAGGGGCTTAGGGCGAAAGCGCAAAGAATCGTAACGACATTAAGCAGAATCGGAGCCATGCCGGTAGGGGCGAAAATATTGTGGCTGTTAAGAATCCCCTGAAACAAAGCCGCGATAGAAATAAAGGCCAGAAAGGGAAACATAAAGCGAGTGAGAAAAACCGCCTCGGCGTGCTCTTCCATGCCGAAAATTCGCACAACAGCCGGCGCGGCAAGAATGCCGGCAATGACAGCTAACGTTACGAAAAACGTAAGGAAGGTAAGAAAACACGAAAGAAATTCCTTGATAGTTTTCCGGTCGCCTTCCAGCAGATAGCCCTTGAATGTCGGAATAAATGCGACCGCTATCGAGCCTTCCGCGAAAAGCCGGCGGAAAAGATTTGGCAGCATGAAGGAGACGGCAAAGGCATCCGCCAAGGCGCTGGTTCCAAGGAAACTCGCCTTTGTCATCTCCCTTAACAACCCCAGAAGCCTTGATGCAAAAGTAAGAAGGGAGAGCGCCGAGCCTTTGCGCAAAAGAGAGCGCCCGGACAAATGCCCCTTGGCGTTTTTTTCCCCGCCGGAAGATTCTTCCAATTTTTACTTTCCCATTTTCGCTTTCAGGGCTAAAAGAGCGTCGTCCGCGGCGGCCTCTTTTTCAAACGCGCTAAAGGCCCGATCGCTTCGCGCCTTGTCCTCCTCCCCCGGATTGTAGCCTGCCGCCATTAAAAGCTCCTGTTCCAGCAAGTCCGGGTCAACACTGCGCGCCCGGGCGGCAATCGAAGGCAATTGACGCTGCATCGCCTCGATTTGCGTTTTAAGCTCGGCAGTTTCGCCCTCTAAGACCTGCCGCCTGTCTTTAAGCTCGCCCGCCTGTTTTTCCGCCTGAGCCTGCAAGTCGGAAAGCCCCTTCGACTTGGCAAGGGAAGCCCTTGACTCCCATTTTTCAATCTCGCCGGCAAGCTCTTCCATTTTTTTTTCGGTAAGCTTCAGCGTGCTTATAAAGCCGTAAATATATTCCCTTGCGCCGGCGCTGTCCAGCCCGTTAAGGTTTGTATCCATAGGTTACCCCCTGTTCTCTAGATTACGCTTTTTTTCGCGGATATTCAACTAGCCGCCGGCGGTTAGCGTGCGGCTCCCAAAAAACTCACACAAAGGCACGAAGGCACAAAGGTTAGGAGGGGTTATCATAGTTCTGCGTCTTCTTCTTGTCTCAATAGAGTGCAAAAAGGCGGAAGGCAAGAATAAAGCGCGATGCTTTCTAACCTGTGCTTTGTGCCTCTGTGTGAGATATTTCCGAGGTTCGTGTCGTTCATGCGTTTGTCGTGTGAGCCTCTCTTCCTGGCGGCTTGCATTTTTTTTCGTTTCGTGTTGTAATTGCAACTATGGCGAAAAGCAGAAAAACAGCGGGAAAATCGAAAAAAACCGTGATGTTAATCATCGCCTTGCATAAAGAAATATGCTAGAAATACACAGGGCGTGAAAAACGGGCGACGCGGACGCAAAGGCGCGTTACCCAAGACGCAAAACAGGGTAACCCCCGGCCGTAGGGCTGGGAGAAGCGATAAAAATGGGAACGAGGAGGAGATTTTATGAACAACGCTATTTTCAAGGTGCCGCAGCCGGTTAACGAGCCGGTTCTAAGCTACGCCCCGGGCAGCCCCGAACGGGCGGCAATCAAGGCAGAGCTGGAACGCCAGTCCAAAGCCGCGCCGCTGAAGATTCCGACAGTCATTGGCGGAAAGGCCAGTTTCGACGGGCAGAAGGGCTACTGCCGTATGCCCCACGATCACGCCCATGTCTTGGCCGAGTACGCGATAGCGGGCAAAGAGCAGCTTGTGGCCGCCGTGGAAGCGGCAGAGGCCGCAAAGCCCGCCTGGGCTGCCCTGCCTTGGACACAGAGGGCGGCGATTTTCCTTAAAGCGGCCGACCTGTTGGCCGGGCCTTGGCGGCACCGCATGAACGCTGCGACCATGCTGGGGCAGAGCAAGACAATGTTTCAGGCGGAAATCGATTCGGCCTGCGAGCTTGCCGACTTCTTGCGCTTCAACGTGTATTTTGCACAGGAGATTTACAAGAACCAGCCGGAAAGCTCACCCGCAATGTGGAACAGGCTGGAGCACCGCCCCTTGAGCGGCTTTGTCCTTGCGGTAAGCCCCTTCAATTTTACGGCAATAGGCGGCAACCTTCCCACGGCCCCGGCCATTATGGGAAACACTGTCGTTTGGAAGCCGGCCTCCACGGCGGTTTTTTCCAATTATATGTTCTACCAGATTTTGGAAGAGGCGGGGCTGCCGGCGGGCGTTATCAACTTTGTGCCCTCAAGAGGGACGGATGTCAGCGAGACAGCTCTTATGGACAGGCGCATGGCCGGCTTTCACTTTACAGGATCGACGGACGTGTTCTCGGACGTTTGGCGCAAGGTGGGCGAAAATATAAAGTTATACGAAAACTACCCGCGCTTAGTGGGGGAGACCGGCGGCAAGGATTTTGTTTTTGCGCATAACAGCGCGAATGTCGATCATCTTGTTGTCGCCCTTGTGCGCGGCGCGTACGAGTATCAGGGGCAGAAGTGTTCGGCGGCAAGCCGCGCTTATATCCCGGAAAGCCTGTGGCCTAGCGTAAAGGAAAAAATGCTGGCGGAGATTGCGAAGATCAAAGTGGGGGATGTGCGCGACTTCCGCAACTTTATGGGAGCGGTGATCGACGACAAAGCGTTCAAGTCGATAACATCTTACATCGATTATGCGAAAAGCTCCCCGGATGCCGAGGTGCTCTGCGGCAGCTATGACGATTCCAAAGGCTACTTTGTCCAGCCCACGCTGATTCTTGCGGCCAAGCCGGATTTTAAAACGATGGTAGAAGAGATTTTCGGCCCGGTTTTGACAGTCTACGTTTACAAGGATTCCGAAATGGAAGCCGCCCTTGAAAGCTGCCGGACGGCATCGCCCTACGCGCTGACGGGAGCCGTGTTCGCCAAAGAGCGGCCGGACATTGAGTATCTGGAGGCGGCGCTTTGCGATGCGGCCGGGAATTTTTACATTAACGACAAGCCCACGGGGGCAGTCGTCGGCCAGCAGCCCTTTGGGGGGGGGAGAGCCTCCGGCACTAACGACAAGGCGGGGAGTATTCTCAATATGCTGCGCTGGTGTAGCCCCAGGACGATAAAGGAAACCTTTGTATCGCCGGCGGCTGTCGAGTATCCTTTCATGGCGCAAGAGTAGGCAGGTGTGCCTTGGCGGGTTTGCCTTGGCGGGTGTGTCTTGGCGGGTGTGCCCGCAGGCGATGCTTGCGGGCAACTATTAAAAACCCTGCCGGCGTTCTGGATGAAGCCGGCGGGAATAAATGCGTAGGGAATCACTGATTAGCTTCGAGTTAATCAGTGGCTCCCTAAATATGGAGAGTAACATGGAAAACATTACATGGGTTATCGCGGCGCTGATTATTTACGTTATCGCCGTTTTCGCAATCGTTACGCGCTACAGAAGCGCGAAAAACCTTCAGGGCTACCTTTTGGGAGACCGCTCGTTAAGCCCCTGGGTGGCGGCATTTTCCGCCCAGGCGTCCGATATGTCAAGCTGGCTCCTTATGGGGCTGCCCGGCGCGATTTACGCTGTCGGCACGAGCAACGCGTGGATAGCCGTCGGGCTTCTTATAGGGACGGCTTGCAACTGGTTTTTGGTTGCCAAGAGGATCAGGCGTTACACGATAATAACCAATAATTCGATAACGCTGCCGGGTTATTTGGAAAACCGTTTCCGCGACAAATCGCACGCGCTTAAAATTTCCACGGCGGTTTTCTTTGCGGTATTTTTCACGGTCTATGTAGCCTCGTTCTTTGTGGCGATGGGCGTGCTTATCTCTATGGTTTTCGGCATAGAATACATGACGGCTCTTATTCTTGGCGCGACATTCGTAGTGGCCTACACTTTCATAGGCGGCTTTCTTGCGGTAAGCACGCTTGACTTTTTTCAAGGCTCGCTAATGCTTTTCGCGATAATTTTTGTCCCGCTTGTGGTGCTGGCCTACATGGGCGGCTGGACAAACGTCGCCGACGCTATCCCTGCCGGTTATCTGAATATGTTCACTGGCGCCGACGGATCGCCGGTGTCGCCCATTGCGGTAATATCCGGCATGGCTTGGGGGCTGGGCTACTTCGGTATGCCGCACATTCTTGCGCGTTACATGGCGATTAAAAAAGAGCGTTATGTGCATAAAAGCGGCGTAATCGCCGTGGTGTGGGTAATTTTCGCGCTTTTCTTTGCCGTATTGGTCGGCATAATCGGCATCGCCTTTATTCCCGGCCTTGCCGCCCCTGAAACGATTTTCATCCAGATGATCGACAGGACTTTCCTGGCTCAAGGTGCCTTGGTCGCTTTCCCGCTTTTGGGCGGGCTTACCATTGTCGCGATAATGTCGGCGGTAAAGTCAACGGCGGACTCGCAGATGCTTGTCGTCTCTTCTGTAATTTCCAGCGACATTTACGGGGATATAATCAGAAAGGGAAAGAGCGCGGGCCGGCATTTGGTCTGGGTCGGGCGTTTTTCAATTGTGGCGGTCGCCTTGGTGGCCTTTACTTTCGCCACAAGTCCCGGCGCGGGCATCATGGTTTTGGTGGCGATAGCCTGGGCGGGCTTGGGTTCTTCCTTCGGGCCTATCATGCTGCTTTCGATTTACTGGAAGCGGGTGAACGTGCAGGGTGCGCTTGCCGGCATTATAACTGGCGGTCTTACCGTAATAACTTGGGTGTACGTTCCCCTTGTTTCCACGGCGGCCGGGCTTGTTACGCTAAACGCCGCGACGGGCCTGTTCGCGCTGGTTCCCGGCTTCACGCTTTCTTTCATCATGATCATCATCGTAACGCTTCTGACAAAGGAGCCGTCGAAAGAGGTGCAGGCGGATTTTGAAACATCGCTTAAGCCCTTAGCCGAAGATTAAGGCGAAGCCTTGTTAAAGCCGCCGGGGAAAGTTGGCGAGATTTTCCCGCGGCGGCTTTTTTTGTGGGGAGGGGAGGGGAGGGGGCTGTGGAAAAAAAGAAGGTGCGGCGCGGCTATGTGGCAAGCGACGGGCGCGATTTTTCCCCGGAGCAAATGCCGCTGTTGAAAAAGGCGCTTGCGGAAATCGCTTGGCTGCTTGACCGTGGTTACTCGATTAAAAGCGCGGTTGTTTTTGTCGCCAACCATTACCTTTTTACCGAGCGTCAGCGGGCGGCCTTAATGCGGGCGGCGGCCAGTGGCGAGGATGTAAAAAGGCGCGTGGAAAAAGAGCTTGCCGGCTGTGAGGGGAAAAAGGTCAACATTGACGGGTTTAACATTCTCATAACGCTGGAGGTTGCCCTTGCCGGCTCCACATTGATTTCCTGCATGGACGGTGCTGTAAGGGATTTGGCCGGCCTGCGGGGGACTTACCGGCTTATCGACAAAACCGACGCGGCGATTTTGCTTTTGGGAAAGAGGCTGAAAGAGATGGGGGCGGCGCAGGCTGCCTTTTACCTTGACGCGCCGGTGTCAAACAGCGGGCGTTTGAGCGCGCGGATACGGCACCTGTTATGCGAATACGGCTTCGGCCTGTCGGTTGAAACTGTGGCCAGTCCGGATGCCCTGTTAAAAAACCTGCCCTGCGTCGTTTCGAGCGACGCTATCATATTGAACGACTGCGAAAGCTGGATAAACATGGCGCGAATAATCATCGAAGAAGACATTCCCGGCGCGAGCTTTGTCGATCTTTCCCGCGCGTAATTCTCTCCCAATAAACTCACACAAAGGCACAAAGGCACAAAGGAATAATTTTAGACTAAACTTTTGTGCATCCGTGCGAGCTTCTCTTCATAAAGGTTCGATAGCCATGTTTTTCGCGATGACAAAGCCGCCAAGCCCGGCTGCGGCGTGAAGCTCCCAATACTTGTAGCCCTCGGCTGTCAGAAACTCTAACAAGGCGGCCGGGTCAGTTATTCCGTTTATCGGGTAACTGTACTCAAACTGTTTATAAGTTTCCCTGTTCGAGCGATACCAGTCAATAAAATGTTCTATGCCCGGCTCTTCAATGTCAAAAATAATGTTTTGCTCCCCCGCGTCGCCAAAGCTGTAGGCTAGGACATCTTCAAAGCGTATCTGCGTTTTTTCGCTTTTGTGCGAAGTTTCGACTAACAAAACCCGCCGGGGTAGCAACATTTTGTAAGAGTGTATTTCATTGTCGTGAACGCTTATTGTCGAGCCGCTCATAAAACCCATCCTCGATCAGTCGCCGAAAATCGCGCTGTAAATATCGCCTTCCGTTATCGGGCGCGTAAGGTTTTGCGCTTCGTCCCAGCGCGTGAAAACGCTCCAGAACTCATCCGCGCCGACTTCGCGCCCGTCTATCGTATAAACAAAAACTTGGCGAAAGGAAGCCTCCCCGGCATCGTCTGCGAACACATACTCGAAAAGCTCCAGCTCCCCCGTGGCGCAGGTGCGGAAAACGCCGTCTTCAAGCTCCAGCCGGAAAAAGAAAACGTCGCCGCCCCCGCCTGTTATTGCGGCAATGCCCGTGCCGTCCGCCGGCGCGTATATGCTCGATGAAATCATTCGCGAAAAATCCCCCAGTTCCAGCGGCCGCAAAGAGCCGTCCGAAAAGGCGTAAGCCCTGACGGGGCTAAGAGCGCCCGTCCACAGATCGGCTTCAAACAGGACAAGCTCTGGGATGCCGCTTCCGTCTATGTCGTGTAACAGAAAATAGCCGAAAACGCGGCCGCCGGAGTCTGTAAACGCCGGCACAGCCTCGCGCAGTAATTCGGCGTAGGCCGCCCGCCAGGCCATCTGATCGCCGGCGGCTGCCTCCCCTTGGCTTTGACAGCCGGCCAACACCGGCAAAAGGCAGGCAAGCGCGAATGCAACCCTAAACTTTTTCATCGCTAACTCCTTAATTTCCGAAAATCGCGTTTTGGATATCTTCTTCCGTCAATTCCCACATCCGTGGTCTGTCGTCAGGCAATTCGTCCCAACGGTGGAAAACGCTGTGAAATTCATCCTCGCTGACTTCCTGCTCGTCAATAAAGAAAGCAGTCCGCCACGGACCGTCCCAGTCGCCCTCGACCTCCGGCATAGGCTGCGTCCATCCAGATACGCGCAGGCGGAATGTGCCGTCTTCAAGCTCCAGCCAGTGATAGATCCCGCCATCGGGGTGATGGTGCGTCGCGACAATGCCTGTGTCCCCGGGCGGCATATATAAGCCCCCAACAACCCCAACAAGCGTCGGCATATCCCCCAACTCGATCTGGCTAAGAACACCGTCTTCAAAAGCGTAAGCACTGTGGAGAGGAAGTGCCCCGCCTACTTCAGGTTCAAAAACGATCAGGTTTGGAGTACCAGTGCCGTCTATGTCATATAGGAAAAAATCGCCGAAGGAGCCCCACCACCACCCTCCCATTTGTTCTGTAACTTGCGCAAGCTCGCGCAGAATCGCGGCGTAGGCCTGCCGCCATGTTAAGCCTGTAACTTGCATAAGCTCGCGCAAGAACACGGCGTAGGCCTCCTGCCATGTTAGCCCGTCGGCGGCTTCCTCGGCTGCCGTGTATGGCTGATCGGCGGCGGCCTCCTGCCCGGCGACCCACTGCTCGGCGGCCTCCTGCACGGCATTGGCCTGCAGCGGCGGCAAAGCGGCGGTTTCCCATTGCGGCGGCTCTCTTTCACAGCCTGCCAACAGCAGCAAAATACAGATCGGTGCAAATGCAAGCGCAAAAGCAAAGCGAATTTTTGACATAATATATCCTTTTTGTTTTGGGTTGATGTACGGTAACATTCTAACCGAAAAGTGCATATTGTTCAAGTGCAGGATCGCGCCGTCCAACACCGGCAAAAGGCAGGCAAGCGCGAAGGCAAGCCGGAACTTTTTCATCGCTCACTCCTTAATTTCCGAAAATCGCGCTTTGGATATTGCCTTCCGTGATTTGCCTTATCCGTGGTCTGTCGCCAGGCAATTCGTTCCACGAGCCGTGGGGGAAAACGCTCCAAAATTCATCCGCGCTGACTTCCTGCCCGTCAATAAAGACTTCCTCAGTACTGAAGAGTATCCCTCTCACGCGCTGGCGGAAGCCATCGGCTTCAAGCTCAAGCCTGTCAAAGGTCATAGCGTCGCCGAATCCCCATCCCGTGACAATGTCTGTTGTCCCGGGCGGAATGTATAAGAACCCTACAATGCCCGGCATATCCCCCAACTCGAGCTGGATAAGAGCGCCGCCTTCAAAAGCGTAAGCGCTGTGGGGATAAACGCCGGGGGCAAGGCCAAATTCGTTTTCAAAAACGATCAGGTTTGGAGTACCAGTGCCGTCTATGTCATATAGGAAAAAAAAGGCGTGGATACCAAATTCATCTGTAAATTCAATGGCAAGCTCGCGCAGAATCGCGGCGTAAGCCTGCCGCCATGCCTCGTCAAAAACCGCGTTTTGGATATTTTCTTCCGTCAATCCCCACATCCGTTGACTGTTGCCCCAGCGGCGGAAAACGCTACTAAATTCATCCGCGCTGACTTCCTGCCCGTCTATACGGAAAGTCGCCTGCCACGGACCGCTCCAGTCGTCCCAGTCCTCCGGCTGAAACATGGTCCATCCAAATACGCGCTGGCGGAATATGCCGTCTTCAAGCTCCAGCCAGTTAAAGGTCATCGGTGCGATATCTGGAAACTCCGTGAACGCGACAATGCCTGTGTCCCCAGGCGGAATGAATAAGTCCGATAAATGGCCCGGCATATCCCCCAACTCGATCGGGCTAAGAACGCCGCCTTCAAAAGCGTAAGCTCCGCGGGGAACAAGTTGCCCGCCTACTTCACGAAAAACGATCAGGTTTGGAGTACCAGTGCCGTCTATGTCATGTAGGAAAAACGAGTCGAAGACGCGCCATCCCCCGTCTGTAACTTGCGCAAGCTCGCGCAGAATAGCGGCGTAGGCCTGCCGCCATGTTAAGCCTGTAACTTGCATAAGCTCGCTCAAGAACACGGCGTAGGCCTCCTCCCATGTTAGCTGCGCGGCGGCTTCCTCGGCTGCCGTGTACGGCTGATCGGCGGCGGCCTCCTGCTCGGCGACCCACTGCTCGGCGGCCGCCTGCACGGCATTGGCCTGCGACGGCGGCAAAGCGGCGGTTTCCCATTGCGGCGGCTCTCTTTCACAGCCTGCCAACAGCAGCAAAATACAGATTGGTGCAAATGCAAGCGCAAAAGCAAAGCGAATTTTTGACATAATCTATCCTTTTTGTTTTGGGTTGATGTTCGGTAACATTCTAACCGAAAGGTGCATATTGTTCAAGTGCAGGATCGCGCCGTCCAACACCGGCAAAAGGCAGGCAAGCGCGAAGGCAAGCCGGAACTTTTCATCTACCCAACCCTTAACCTCCAAAAACCGCGCTTTGAATATTCTCTTCCGTCATTCGCCGCAGAGAGCCTTGCCCCGCCATTTCATCCCAGCCGGGAAAACGCCGTTAAATTCAGCCTCGCTTACAGGTTGCCCGTCTATGTAGAAAAAAAAGCGGACGGGGCTGAAAAAGTCAGACGGTTCTTCCTGCCTGAACTCGTACCAGCCGGCTGTACGGCGACGGAAAGCCGCGCCTTCAAGCTCCAGCCAGACAACCCCCCCGGTGTCCCCGCCTATGCTTACCGCGATAAGACCTGAGTCCCCCGGCGGCGCGTATATTGTAGATAAAATGTAAGAGGGCATATCCCCCAGCTCGATTGTCTGGAGGGAGCCGCCAGCAAAAGTGTAAGCGGCGAGCGGCCGTCTTGCCACCCCCTGCACGTCTTCAAGGACGACAAGAGATGGGACGCCCGTGCCGCCCATGTCGTGCAGCAAAAAGTAGGCGGAAACGTTCCCCCACTGGTCTGTAAACCCTGCCGCCATATCGGTTAACAGGCCTGAGTAAGCGTCCCGCCATGCCCCTTGTTCTTGCGCCGCCCCTTGCACCGCCACTTCTTGGCTTTGACAGCTTGCCAGCACCGGCAAAACGCACATCAATGCAAATGCAAATCTAACTTTTTTCATCATCTTTAACCTCCGAAAATCGCGCTTTGAATATTGTCTTCCGTCATCCGCCACATTCGCCGGATACCGTCATCTATTTCGTTCCAGCGGTGGAAAACGCTCCAAAATTCATCTTCGCTAACTTCCTGCCCGTCAATGTAGTAGAACAGACGCTCGGGGCTGTACCAGTCGTCCGGGTCTTCCAGCCCAAGCTGGAACATACCCGAAACGCGCAGGCGAAAGCCGCCGGCTTCAAGCTCCAGCCAGTTGAAGAACACGGTGTCCCCGCCGTGAAGAAGCGCGACAAGGCCAGAATCGCCCGGCGGCAGGTACAAGTCCGTTAAAAAGTCCGGCATATCAGCCAGTTCGATTGGCAGAAGAACGCCGTCCGCAAAAGTGTATGCGCCAAGGGGCAAAAAGCCGAAACCATATTCGTCTTCCAAAACGATCAGGTTCGGAACGCCTGTGCCGTCTATGTCATATAGGAAAAAATAGGCAAAAACGTTCCCCCACTGGTCTGTAAAACCGGCCGCCGTCTCGCTTAACAAGGCCGCGTAAGCCTGCCGCCATGCAGGTTGCCCGTCCGCCGTCTCTGCCGCGCCCGGCTGGCCAGCCGCAGGTTCCTGCCCGGCTGCCGGCGGGGGCGG
>JGI24700J35501_10930565_pt1 | contig 15767 bp, 9 predicted proteins | sample TergutTh196P1_FD_35501 | JGI IMG/M metagenome (IMG submission 35501)
TGGGTCGCACAGCATGCATATGTGAGTGTGAAGAATAAGGTTTGTTAAGTACAAAGAGGCGAGGGGGGGGGGATACAGTCCTAACATTACTGTAATGTGGGTGGCTGCAGTATGTTTCATAAATCGATAATTGGCTGACTTAAAATTTGTACTGCTGCTGAGAAGCAAGTAAAGAGTATGCCTGAACACATTTTTTTCACAGGATTGGAAGAGTGACACTACAGTATGAAACAAACCTGAATTGGGAACACTGGCAGAGCAAAAGTTTCAAATGACTTCAGAGTCACTGTATACCGTCCAACTGTATAACCTGATGCTGCTCCAGCACCAGTCGGCCTGTAACAGGGAAAAGTTGAGCTGTTCTATAGAACCATGTTTTTAAAAACATGGCACTGTTGAATTACATTTAGCAGGGTTACCACATATCCTCTTTTTCCTGAACATGTCCTCTTTTGAGACAAAATTTACATCTAAGTTTTTTTTAAGGTAAAGTTGTCCAAGTTCCTTGCCATCCATCATGTCACCAACAAAGGCAAAATTGTCAAGCTTCCTTTACTGTCAGTTGTCTCACCTACTGGGGTGAAGTTGTCCAAGTTCCTTGCCATCCATCATGTCACCCACAAAGGCAAAGCTATCCAGGTCTCTTTACTGTCAGTTGTCTCACCTACTAGGGTGAAGATGTTCAAGTTTCTTGCCATCAATCATGCCACCCACAAAGAAAATAATACCCATTCAGGTTAATTACAGCTCTTCAGTGAAGAATAACTGTTCTGAGGGTTCATATGTATGGACTGGAAGATTCAAATTTGAATGAAAGTAGACTATAAGGCTAAATGTAATTATTTCTTAACATTTTCCTTGTAGTCCATTATTCCTAGTATTCTCCAGTAGCATTATTATGATTCTTCTTGATTTTAAAATGTCATTCAGTTCAGCATTAGTTTTGCTGTCAGGACAGTGAAGAGTGAGGAGCTGTATGGCTGAGGACAAGAGCAGAATATGTAGCAATGGGCTGGGGGTAAAATTTACAAAGGACAATGACAATTGCACTAGGCAGTTGGCAGTTTAATAAACACTAATAACAACAACATCACCTTACCTGCAGCTTATTACATAATGCAATTATAACACTGTTAAGGTCAGAAAAGGACAGTGTCACTCTCGAGCTATGTCAGTGCTGAAGAGGGGGGAAAAAAGAGGCTTTTAGTCCTTACAGAACTAAATCATAATAATTAAATGCTGCTCCATTGTTCTCACCTGTTTGGCTCCCTTAATATCATTCAGTGGAAGGTGAAGGCAGACAAAAGTTGCTCCCAAGAAGTCATTATTAATGACTGGCAAGCTATGTCACCTCAAGAGCAGTGGGATATCAAGTTAATGTATTCCTTTTTTTTCCTCTATCCTTCTATCTGCCATTGCCTTCTCTGTTTTTAGTACAATTCAATTCAATACAAGAAGGAACAAGAGCATGTTTAGCTGCTGCTTTATCTTGTGCGTTTCCACTTCCTATATCGTCGGCCCACTGTCACTACAGTAACTGTATGCTGTCAGTGAGAGGACAGTGTGTGAATCGTGAATATTTCTGCCATTTATTAGGTTTCTGTTTCTGACATGTAGAATTTTAGTGCATTCTTCCTATAATACACTGCTGTTTGTTCTCTAAAAGTGCCACAATATGGATGCAAATTTACAGCCAGTCTTCGGAAAAAAGTATTTGTGTTTTTTGAGTGAGGCTGAACATACAGTTTGTCATTCAGGGACATTTGCATAAGTTGCTAACCAATAACTGTTAGACTGGCAGGTACATGGCGATTCAGTCAAACACAAAAACAACATCTGCAATAAAAGTAGTTCAAGCAAGATAATGAGCTATTTCATGCAACCAGACTCAAAAACTGATGACATACATGTGGCTGAAGGTACTTTGGATGGTCACTGAGTGACATATCAATAGAGTTGTACACTGATAGACTGCAGCAGTGGTGTAATAAAGAAGCCTTTTCTGATTCAGAAGCAGCCTATATGCATCAAAACAAAGGAAATTATTAACCCTTTGGAGCTGAATGATAATAGAGTCCCACAGTGCAATGCTCCAGAAAACTGAAGGACAGCTACAGCTGTCACCCAAAATGTGTCAATTGTGGCAAATGTGACTCATGGATACATGTGAAACATTAATCTATGCCCTTTCTCATATACACTTTTCTTTACAAAAAAATCTTAATGCACAGTGCGGCAAATTATTTGTTGCAAATTTTTATATTTGTTTTGTCTAGAATGAGGACAAACCTATTAGCACTAAACCATCTACTCACATTAGAGAAGACAATCTTTGCCACTGTATAGAATTGCTGAAGTCTTTATTAAAAATTATGCCACTAATATTAACACTGAATATGACTGATTATAATATGGAATTTACTCTCAGCGATGGGTTGTTTTATGTATATTATGAGTAGCAAAGACGCTAGAATTGACCCTTGGGGAACACCATGTTTTAATATTCCAAAGTTTGAGAAACAATTCTGAGAGGTATTAGTTTATTTTATTTCAACTTCCTGTTTTCTATTTGTTAAATGGGATCTGAATCAATCTCTGCTTATTCCTTGAATGTCAACCTACATGAAGTACTTAAGTTGGAACAGATCTAATTCACCACTCCTACACATATTATAAACACTGTGTAAGTTGTGTCACTGAGGGTGGAGTCAATGTACAAAACGCATAAGATATGAGGTCTGCTGAATTACTAAGGGGAATTTTAGCCATGCAATATGACTTTAAGAATGTGTCATGCAAACACTTTTGAAGAAGAAGAAGAAAAAAAACTGGTTCATCTAAAAAATATATGCTAGCATAAATATGTAACACTATGTCATCTGAAAAGTTCTTTACATGTACAATGGAATTCTATAAAAAAATTATTGAAAAATCCTCTTTTTTGCTCCCACAAATATGGCAACCCTAACATTTGATACTTACGACAGTCTAGCAAGAGCCCCTCTTTCTCCTTTCAACGTGACAACATCAAAACCAATGCGCGTCCTTCCATCCCGGATCTCTTCAGTGAAAAATCCTCTTGTAGAAATGCCTGTATCATGTAACAGCTTGCATACTTTCTGCACTAATGTAGTCTTACCTATGCCTGAAAGAACCGAACTCGTTATGTCACAACACTTCAATACACTTTTTTTTACAAAATGTGCTATGCTGAAGAAAGACATGACCCTACTTAGAAATTGATAGTGACAGCTGTGCAACATTTACTGTCTTTAAGAAAATAAAACAGTATAATAAAAAATAATAATAATAACATCAACAATAGTAGTAACAGTAATAATAATCTAAGGAAAACTTTAAGTTGGGTAAGGTTTTTCATATAGCCGCCAAAAGACAGGAAACCCACACATAAAACAATTATATTAAACGAAGTACAGATTATGACGTTACTCTCCGAACAAGAAGATTAATGGTGTTTAAATGTGGTATTCTACGTCGTAACACCATATAATCTGGTCACTGGGTACCGACATTTCTTTCGAAAACGCAACATTCCCCTCGTGTGAATCCATCGGTAGGACTACACGGTGTCACAAGTCGTAATCTGAAAACACACCACCCTGAAAACCTATACACATGTAAGCTGATTCTGAGGAGTACCTGGAGGTCCAGTCAAAAAAATATGTGGCTTTGCAGTTCCCATTTTATATATACAGAAATTATGCTTTGCGAAAAATAACCCTTTAACAGAGACTCACGGGTCCTACTCACAGCTCCGTGGTGGTGTCGGTCATCACCACAGATCATCCTACTGTATTTGTCCCACACAGGAGAAGGTTACTCCGTACCGGTCTTTGGTGTCGACTGGAACTGTTAAAGGGTCCTAAACACTGTTCTCGTATGTACCATCAAGGCAGACAGTGATTACAAGTGAAACAAAATACGTTCGTGTTCCACGGTAATGAGTAGGACTGAATAGAAGGAAATTTATTCACATGCTATAGATCCCAAGCCAAGGATGTTGAACATCCTTCTTGTTGAATATGCAAATAGTATTTAGCTTTGCCAAGGTTTTGTGAGACAGACGCAAATGGCATAAGCCACATAGTTGATTCCTCCAGCCATCTACGTTAGATATTGTTAACTTCTAACATAAGATGAAATGAATGGGCAAGAAATGCAATGCGAATGCACAGACTACACACGCACAATCTGTGCTGTGACCGTAGATGCACGCATAGATCAGTGATGCACGTCAAAGGTAATGTGTACCCGCGATAATGGTTTCTGTCGTTGTGGCACACGTTGTCACATACGGCACACCTGAGATTTCGCTGCGAGAAGTGGGAGACGTGTCAAGATTTTGGTGTGAAATTTATGTCATGGGAACGCACGAGGTAACACATACTTTCAAGTTATTTCGGTGACATTTCTGTGAATTGATATAATAAAACAAAATATATTGTGCAGTGTATTGTAATTTAATGAACATTATGGGTACTTGAGAGGTAGTTACGGATTTGCGTGATGACGAGATGATAAAGACGTTCTCATATTCATACTGATGCAACGTGAGAAGTGCGTGGTGTATTGTAAGACGTGCTAGAATGTTGTGGCTCACAGAACGTTTAAAATTGAAAACTTAGGAATATTTGTGGGAAACTTAACGAAAATGTGACACAAGCATGATCTTCAGAGACCGTTTACTAAACATGGGTTTTATTAAAAGGGACAATACTTTCGTGGATTAAAGTTGTACAGCCCACCCAAAAGTGGGCTGTACAACATATTTCAGAATAGCATTAAAAAGGATTCCTTTTCAGTCCTACCATCTGCAGTCTAATAGATGGAATTAATATCAGTAAAAATTAGTAATTGTGAACATATGTTATGATTGCAAAGTTGTATAACTAAATGCTTAGCCATCTTGATACATACAGGCTGCAGAATTTAAATGCATCTGTGAATAATGTAATTCTGCATGTAACTTATTCTGCTTTAATATTTCTTGGAAAATGCTCTGTAACTGCATTGTGTTTCTGGTCATATTCTGGATAGTGATATGTTATAATCTGACTTTTCTTACATACTGTCTAGGATCTTTGGAATGTACTTCTTTATCTGTCTCCATTTCTCTGGAAGTGTGCTGCATGAAAGTAAGAGTAATAAATATTTACTTGGTTATCTGGATATTGTTTGTGGCTAATTTTGCTGTAGCAGTTTCTTCCTTTGTTGGATTATAGAATGCACTGTTGAGCAATGAGCCGATGTACAGTCCGGAATTACTCCAGACACTTGACTTTTCTCTCAGTAGAGCAAAGTTTGATCCACCTATTTCTCCAAGTGAACCAGGTGAAGCTCTGATTGTGCGGCCTCTCTGCCCTGCAGACTATGACAAAGGTGATAAAGGCATTTGCTGCCTTATTAACAAATCCTTCTTACAGAGATTTCTTGAGCCATGTTTTTTTTAAATGTTATCAGTGAAACAAAGGACACACTGTTTAGGATAACCAGCTGCCAATGAAGAGCCACAGTTTTATACAGAGGAACAACTGGAGCCATTTATTCCCCAAATAGCCCAAATTAAGTGACTAGGCTCTGCGGTACTCTGTAAGTCAACTCTGAATGGTTCTGACAGTGCTGTAGCTTAGTTTCTGGAGTTTGTCCATTAGCTAGTATTTTTATATAACGGAATACAACATTCAGGACACTGGATCAATTTACATCCTCAGGAGAAAGGGTTGATACCCTCTTGTGCAGTTGGTTACAACAGAAGGAGCTTATTACAGTTCTACAAACTATTAATTAATCTCTGTATATATTGTTAGGATCATATTTTCAAGAGAGTCAAAATTATAATGCCCAAGCCAAACCAATAACCCACCACACAGCAGACACTCAAATGTTAATATATGAGATACATTGCCTATGTATTGCTATCACTGACAATGGGAGAACACAGAAACTTTATAAATAAATAAAAAAAGAGAGAGAGAGAGAGAGACAAGAAAATGCTGAGAGAGAAGCAGGAAAATCCAAACCAGCATTCTGTATTACACGCAGACAACAGAAATCAGTACAAGCCTATTTCCATCCCGAGATGGCTTACTGAATTTGTCGACACCTTGTGCACTAATTCTTGCATTTCTTATACCTACTGTCAATAAAGATCGACAAATGTGCTAGGATTTATAAATGTAATTTTATTATATGGTGACCACCGACATGTTTCAGCCACTCATGTGGCCATCTTCAGGGTGGTCTTTCTAATAAATTGTATGCATATAGTTAATGGATGGAACATGGAACTGTCAACTTCACATTGTGTTTCAACTTAACTGTTTATTGCCAGGCTGTGTGGGCAAGTCATGCTACTTTTGACACCCTGTCAAGATATGTAGTGTTTAAAAGTCACATTACTCTGTGATGTGACTGCTGCTGCAATCTTGTGGATGAGAAGGAAACTTAACTAACTTAAAATGGTGGTTGATAGGTACCCCAGTGGCATAACACATAAGAGTACCAGTGGCTGACCGATCAGACTAGCGGCAGTATGATTAAAATGAGACTTTTCGGTATGGTCTACTGAACTCAATTATTAACACCTGGTAGGAATATCCAGTGCATATTAGATCATGTCTTAGGTTATCAGCTTCATTGAACACATCTTGCTCTTCCTGTCATTCCAGTGTAGGTGTGAACATGTACAGGGCTGTGTGCAAAATAATGCCAGGACACAAACACAATTAGCAAAGAAGGGGAGAAAATGTAAAATGTAATCACACTGGACACAAAAGTAATACTATACATCACAAAAAATAAAAAAAGACACAAGTTTTGAATATGATTTTATAGAATAAGTATTATATCATTATAGTTTAAATTTTTTGCAATTTCATTTTCAATCAATAACAGTAATATGCAGAAAGTGCTCCTCAATACTCAGCAATTTAAGGTAGTTTTGTTTATAAGTTTCAGTTATGAGAACAATCACTCTACTGTGGCCACTGCAGTAGAGGTTGTTAGCAGTATGTTTAAAGCTTTAATAATATTTGGATAGATTTCAGAGAGGCTACTATTGATAGTACATTTTATTGTGTGTACATGTGTACAGTTCTCTTGTGTAATATTTCTTAACATTTTCACTTCCATAAATAAATCCATTCTATCTAGCTCTTCTACTGCTAGGTACAGCTCTTCACATCTTTATATCAGTTCCATCTGTTAAATTTATTGTGTTTATATTATGTAAAAAAAAACGATATACCTCATCTTGTGTCTCATACATTTCAAAACTTCATCTTAAAAATATTATTGCAGTTAATTCTAAAATTTTCTTCAGCATCTTCTGTAGGGTCATTGGCTGCTTAATACTGGAATTGCTTTCTTTGTTGTATTTTGGTGAACTGTTTGGAACTCTGATTCTACATTTATCTGCAGTTTCTTTAACCATGGCCAAATCTGTGTGCATGATGGGACTGTGTAGTATTTTACTAGCACAATTTACTTGTACAAAAATTTGTACTAAACAGTTAGACTTAATAGCAAATCCAGATGTGGTTGGTTGCCGTTTGATTGAAATTATCTCATGTTTAATTTCATTATCAGACATCATATTTCCTATTATTTCAGCTACAGCAGCTTGAAAATTTGGAACTTGAAATCATGTAGCTATTATGCTTTCTGTATTACATACCCATCTTGTTTCCCATAGGGGTTTTGGAGATAGTCATTTCACATGTTTCATTTAAATGTCTCCACAAGAAATGGATGCTGCAAATGTGGTATTAGTCCCCCCCCTCCAGACAAGTTAACTGTTGTAACTAAAGACTTTGCAACATCTCCAAGAAACACAATGAAACTGTGACTTCCACAATGAACACAAAAAGCTTTTGGGTTTTCATATAAAACATTTCTAAGTAGCTAATCGACAATGCCAGCCATCTACATCATATCTCCCGGTGTTAACCCCAACATCGCGGCACAGAAACAATTTCTCCCTGTAGCCACACAGGGCCAGGTTCAGCTGCACAGGCTGAACACACTTCACACTGGCCCTCCATAGTACCTTTGTTTTGTACGCTCTGAACAACTCCTTTTACCATGACATGGATTATTTAATTCAGTGTTAAGGTGGCAATCTGTGTGGGGAACTTTTGTGTAAATAGAACTTGCAGGTCATTGATGGTCCCTTTCTGATGAAAAGGACACCCAGAGAGGGACTCATTTCTGAGTCTGTTACATGTGGTGTTAAGAAATCCTGTAACCAATCTGGACCACATGGCCAGACCACCAGTATTACCATTATATCAGAGCCAGAGCAAATATCTGCAGTGTGGCACCTTGATATCCAGTCTGTCACAGTGCTCACTGAAATGTTATTAATGACAGGAGACTGAAAGTTTCTCACAGCCATACCATTTTCCCATTGAAAGAACCATATTTGGAAGTACGTAGTTCCCAAACTTCCAGTAACTCCGTAACAGGATTAGCTTACATGAGGAATCATTTCTTATTGTGTAATCCTGTGGCATGTTTGTCAATGGATAGATTAGGGAAAAGACAACACAGAATTAAGACATTTAAACTTCAAGATTTATATTTTTTAACACCTGTATGAAGTGGTCTGAAATCCACCACATTAACCCTTCAAGCCAGTAATCAAATGGTACTTGGTCTTTTACCCAAGCAATATTTAAATCTGACTTCCTGGCTTATTTTCACTTAAATTAAGAAAATGTTACATAACTTGGGAAGCATAAATGTGATAGCCTGAAATTTTCATCGTAAGTTACAAACACCCTGCTGCATTGTTGTGCCATTATTATAGTAAAGATCTGATGACATGCTGTTTTGCCATATTCTTTGAATTCTCTCCACTTGCACAAAAGTTTCAGTTTTGCATAATTATTTATTGCGATTTACAGTTCCATTACTGGGGACATATGTTTTGAACAAGACTGTGACACTGCACCATCATGAGACTCAATGCACTCTTGTTCCCAGTGTTATATCTACAGTACAACAGCACATGCATACTTGCATGGTTTACTGAAAATACAAATGACTGACTCACACTCCACTCTTATCAAAACACTTTCATGATAAGATACACCACAGGAAATATGTGATTACTGTAGCACTAACTTATGCCTTCAGCTATCAGAGTAAGTGGAGTGATAAACTTGAATATGAAACACTTCAGAACAGCCCTCTCTGCACAAGCCTACTTGGCAGTCAGGACACGAATAAATCAACTCTCCTTTTCCTTTTTTAATAAACCAAGAGCCCACCATCTTTTGGTTTCTGCTTTTTTTCCAGTAAGAAGATTCTTTCCACTGAAGTTCCTCCCCAAAAGCCTGTCAGGTGGATTCTCTATTGATAGTCTTCCATGCCCAAAAGGACTTGTGACTTATGGTCTATGTATGAGAATAATGGCAATCATTAGGTCCAGTGTGCAGGTCAGATGGTGTGTTTCGTTTCTACTACTGCATGTCACAAACAGAGTATGAACTGCTGCGTCTTTTGACAAACTTCACAGTCCATTTCTTTGCTCATTTTCTTTCCAATACAAATGGTTGAACCACTTGAGCCTTCAAGTCCATGCCACCCATTGCAAAGTTGTAGTGCCTAATACATTTTGGTTTTCAGACATCGATACCCCTTATTCTGTGTGTCTGCAATACATTGTCATGGAACATTGATATGAATGGCACTTATATTATCTCTCCACTTCACAACCATGAACCTGTTGCATTCAACAGTGACAGATTCTCCCTTTGTTAGCTTCTTGGATTTCACTAACTGAAGGACATGCTTTCTATTTAGATGGAGTGTGTCTGCAACATTGACTCCATCATCTCTAAGCAGACAGCATGGAGTTGTGGAATTGTAATGACTGTCTATCCACAAAGTATAGCCCTGGTTGACAAGGGGCTCTACAAGTTTGACAACAACCTTCAAGTTCTGTAGACTGTCTGGCACATCAGTGCTAGTTGTAATATCACAATTTGCTACAGCATAAACAATAAAGTTCAACAAATATTTGGTGGAGGATTCACACAGTTCAACAGTTTTTATGCCAAATTCATGGCTTTTAGTGGAATATATTGTCTCAAGCTCAGATGAATCTGCCATAAGGTGCAGTGTTCATCAACACTTATCTCTTGTGTTGGCAGGCATGCACTTTGATGATTTTTTTTTAACTATTTCCCATAGGGGGTGAACTTTGAAAACTCATTCCTCATGCATAGGTGTGTACTGTATTGTTAAAAAATGTAAACATTTCATAATCAGTTCATATCTGCCCTGTGTCATAGTCTGTGGGAATGTAGGGGTCTTTACAAATGCATCCCTGCTGAAACAAGATTTCAGGGTAGGTTTTTGAACCACACCAATTAGCATTTTTAAACCTACAACAACATATATTTCATTCCTTGTCACTGGCTACCAACTCCTCATGCATGATATATGTTTCAATATAGAAATTTCAATGCAAAAACCTGTATACCTATTGGTTTCAGCAACAGCATGATTAAATGCTGGTCAGAAAACAATAGAGATGCCTCTAAAACACACTCAACATTTCTCTAAAGCCCACACAGTTCATTAAGTGGACGTTTTTGTCCCCTGTGTGACATTTTTATGGCATGCCAGACCCAGTGTACATTATTCGCATTTGCTGTGTTGTCATTATTGCCTTCTTCCACCACTTCATTACTTTCATGCCAGTTTTCTTCCAGTGCACAATCTGTACCGCTATCACTACTGGTGTCATCACTTTCCAGTGAAAGTCTGATTATATCTGCACTTGTAACTTGCAAACTCAAAGCACCAGCCACCATCCTGAGCTAAATTTTGTTTATTAATTTATGAAACCAACTTTACATGCACCAAAATGTATACATGTCAGATGTTAGTAAGTCGCCTGCATGTTTTGGCATGTCATGGGTGCCATCATCAGGGAGTCTACTCAGTCCCTAATGTAACGCCTTCAAAAAGGGCTGTTGCATGGTACATGGGTAAAAACAGTCACACACTTGTATACACATTAAGATTTCAGTTAAAACGCAAGAATGTCCACAACACATATACTAAAACACTAAAAGAGATTTTAAATATTTCATGACCATGCACTTATGCTTTACAGGTGCAAATGAAAATACATGAATGTATTACATTATAATTGTTATAAGCCTCCTGCATGTTTCTGTCACCTTTTGTGCCCATCTTCAGGAAGGCATTTTTTCAAAGTGTATATGACAAAGACAGCCAAGCCTGGGTACATTTATAAAATACTAAGTTTTAAATGTGTGATTCACAATATACGTTAAAATATAAAATACAGATAAAGTTATTAGTGCTAAATTTACGTAGGTTAGAAGTGCTTGTGTGCTGTGTGTGTTTAATCACCATCCAAGTAAAGTGGTGGTGGTGGTGATAGTGGTGATGTGTCTGTAGGCTGCCCTGTACTTACTATGCAAGATGTTTCTTCATGCACCATGTAGACTGTGAGTTGGGGTTCTGCAGTCTTCACTAGATGTTAGTGAACATCCAGCAACTGCTTTAAAATCCAAAGTATGAGTCAGGTCCTCATAATGTTGTACATGTGCACTCTGTGTTGAGTAAAAGCCTTCTGAATTTTGTTTGTTGATTCATGTCACTTAAAGTGAATAATGAAGTGGTTTCCACAGAGAATTACAGGTGTCAGGGAAACTGAACCATACACACATTGAATGCTATGCCAAGAAACCACTGAAACTCAACAGTGTGCGTATAATTGCAGTTTTTCAACATTGCTGCAGGGAATGTAACATGTATGTTGAACTGCCAATAGGGTAAGCTGTTCACAAATGCACACATGTAAGTCAGACAAGCATGAAGGGTTAATCACTTATATAATCAATACTGGCTCCTCACTCACACAGTTGTACAAGTGAGGACAATATATTTTGTGACATCATATTATCCAGGTGTTTAAATCGTATAGACTGTTGAAGTGCTGATCCTGTTCCACATTAGCAATGGTTCTTTGTGTTTGTGTCAACTACAAGGATGTGCTACAAGTTGCAGCATGCAAAAAATACATGTGTACAGTAGTCATCTTCATAACAGTTAGTCCCTGCTGCAGGGGTTAAAATTACTTTCGGGAGAATCTCCTCAGAACAGAACTCAGATCTGCCACTGTATTCTGACTGTACAGGCCACTGTTTGCCATCACATTCAGAAATACTGCATGGTCCACCCAGCATCCAATTAGTGTGTAATGGGAAATGCATTAACCTCCCTGCAAACCTCTGTCCAGCACCATGCTTTATCTCCATGCAGCATACCTGTCAATGGTACAAGGTCAGCTTGTCCTTGTGGTTACTTAAGCATGTCGTGAAGATAAAACGCAGTGAGGCCAGCCCCCATTTTGTCTGAACCTGTGGCACTGATTGAGGTCAGTGGTCAGTTATATGCCTCAATTTCTGTATCTGTTGGCATACAGCCCCCTGGTACCCACTACACAGGAAGCCGAATGGGCACCAGACTGGGTTGGGGTGGGTAACAAAAAGCCCGCCATGCTGTGAATAGAACTAATTATTCAGCCATCCGTTCCATACGTAAGCTTTTGATGACACTCAATGAGCTACAGCGAAAAAATAACAAAATACATAAAAAATGAAATTAAAAAATAATACACGAACAGTGACATATTTACTTGTGTTGCAGGTTTTGTGCAGTTGCTGGGCCAGCTCACCAAGGTCGGCGACGTCTCCAGGGATCAGTTCCTGAGTACGTAGTAATGAAATGAGGAAGTTGCTTCTCTCAAGGTTGTAACTGTATTGGTTCTGCCAGGCTATAAAAAGTTGGGGTTTTGTTCTTATTTCAAGACTGTTTCCTGTTAGTGGTGAAAAATATAGTTAGCAGCAACAATCTACTGCAGAGAACAGTTTATTTCAGTGTATTTCCAGTGAGTTTGAGCTTCTGATTCATTAGTTACTAGCTGAACAGAGTTTCATCACTGGTTAAAGCATTTTATCACAATATTGTTACCCATGCAATCATCTGAGTGGTGTGCCAGTTCATTTTTTTATGTCCACTGATTACATGATTGAACTTGAATGTGAGCACATTAAAAAGGTCAACCAGAAACTAAAAGAATTAATGTAATAAATAACCAGGCATGCATCTCTGGCAGAGACAGTTCTTTATGCTGCACTAAACACTCTAATGTTTATGTAAGCTGTAGTGGTGTGGGATGATGCTTGTCACTGACCGCAGTAACTTGTGCCAGAATGATCATGCTAGACAGACACTACAGTTAATATGGTGTGCTTCCAGGACGGTACACAACGATGAAGTCATGTCCAAACACATACTATGTAACGGTAATAGAAGACACATTGACCGGTCAGATTGTGGGCTCTGCTACGCTGGTTGTTGAACAGAAGTTCATCCATGAGTGTGCACTGGTAAGCTCTGTGCTTACATCCCTGCTCTTCCAACAGCAGGTTTCTAATATTACCTTACCATGACTCATCCCTTTATGCTAAGTATATAAGAACTGTGTGTATCTTTCAAACACGACACATACCATATCTGTTACAGAGAATCAGCAGCCACATATTTCAGCTTTTAACTAAACAATCATCAGGCTGTACGAGATTTACAAGCAGGTGTAATGTACAATGCAAGTCACATTATTCAAGACAGATCTCAAAAGTTTCATATTGAGTATTCATTAATATTATAAAATTATTATTGTTATAAAAACATTTCGTAAAACAATCACAGGAACATGATGGTTTGTCATTGCCTGGGAAGGTATCTGCATGCCTGTACAAATACGACTAAAATCATTCAACTTATAGGCAGGGGTCAGCTACATCATAACCTGTGGATGTAAAGTCTGAGGGAATTATGCTGTGATGTACATTGTGTGGCGTCAGTCCAGGAATCCATGTGTTATGTAAGAGGGTGATACAGTACTAGTATAATGTGGAACGTCTACAACAGGAATAAATGTGGTAATGAAAATATATGTTTTGGGCATGTATACTTTGTACTCCCAAGTTGTACATTATACTGTCTAAATTTTGTACAGCCTGATCAAGGCTTATTTAAAAGCTGAAACTTGTAGCTGTTGGTTCTTCATAACAAATATATGTTGTGTTCAACAGATACCTTTTGGTTTTTATAATATTTCATAATCTTAAAAGTTTTTCAGTACAAAGAAGAATCATGCACCAATTAATATACAGTCTATCAAAGAAAATGGCCAGTAACTGAAGAGTATTAGGACATTATCATAATAATGATTGCCATCTATCATGCAACATTGGGGCTATTCAGTATCAACCTCTGACTACTACATGGCCAAGTTTCATCGGTCTTTGTTTAGCCATTGTTGTGCATTGTTAACTAATTATGGGCAAATAATTTTTGCATGAAAGCCAGTGAAAGTGCTCCAGAAACACTGCAAATGATTCAGAATGCACACACCATTTGTCTACTCAGTTATGAGAGGGTGGGAAAAAAAAACTCATCATTTTTTCAACAGAGATGGTTATCATCCATTGAGAATTCCTTCCAGAGAGCCAAACTGTGAATGCGGCATATTACAGAGACATTACAGAATGACTCTTAAAAGGAATGAGTCAAGAGAGGCCCACCCTGTACCAGATGAAAGACTGGCTCTTGTTGCACGACAGCGCAGTATCACATAACACTGATTGTGAAGCAGTTTTTGGCTTAGAGGGGAATTTTTGTGCCTCATCACCCACCCTACTCACCTGACCTCACCCCTGCAGACTATTTTCTCTTCCCCAAACTCACAGTTGCCCTGAAAGGTCGGCATTTCCAGTCCATAATGGATTTCAGATGCAGTTACAAAGGAACTGTACAGCATTCCAAAAAGAAGCCTTCCTAGAAGGGACAAAAAAAATTGTATGAACATGCAAGCAACTATATTAATCTAGCAGGACTGTGACCGAAGAACAGCAGTATTTTTTTAAGACCTGCATGTTTTGATTTCTCACAGTTCTTGTCCTAAACTTTTCAGACACACCTTGTTTGAGCACAACAGAGAATTAGAACTTCCATTAGGGTCAAAATGTAAATGTACACTGAGTATTAAGAAGAACATTTTCATACTGTTTATTCCAAAATGTGTTATCTAATGTCCTATTTGTTTTGCAAAAGAATGTAAGCTGAGGAACTTTACTGAGCACTCTGGACCCTTCAGGAATGAAGTTACTGGGAAGTGGATGATGGTACGACTTGTACAGCTTGCATATTATTATGATTGAAAACAGGTCGGATGGGGGGAAGTCAATGCAAACAGAATTTTGGTGTTGAAGGTCCTAGAAAAACGGTCACTGACAAGCCTGAGGAGGTGTGAGGATATTAAAATGCAGAGCATGCAAGAATGAGAACAAACAGGCTCATGTACCTGGCTGTTACCAGTTAGATTTTCCATCTTGTAACTTGCAAACAAACTGCTGTTTACAGAGGGGACGCCTGGAGGATGTGGTGGTGAGCGATGACTATCGTGGGAAACAGCTCGGCAAATTGTGAGTACTGTCAATAGTGCTTTCGGGTTTGGGTAGAACGGGAGAAACATCACACACGGTACATGAGGGGAGTGTTACAGGCTCATCATGACCATCACACTGCTTGCCCAACACCTGAACTGCTACAAGGTCACGCTTGACTGTAAGGACATCATGATCCCATTCTACACCAGACTGGGATACGCACTTGAACCAGGCAACTCAAACTAC
>JGI24700J35501_10930564_pt1 | contig 15734 bp, 12 predicted proteins | sample TergutTh196P1_FD_35501 | JGI IMG/M metagenome (IMG submission 35501)
TCCACCCACAAAAAATGATAAAATGCCAACACAAAAATGTCAAGTGTGTGTGCGAAAAAATATCAAGAAAGAAACTAGATTTCTCTGTGCTCAGTGTGGTGTTCCTCTGCATCCAGAAGGCTGCTACACACGATGTCACACGCTGAAACATTACTGAAGGTATGTTCTAAATTTCAAGTCTTTATCTCATACAGTTTTCATGTAAATATTTTTTTACTGAAATCATGAAAGAAGGGGCTGTGGACCCTTTAAATGGCTGGCATTTTAATGCCCCTAGGTATTTAAATAGCTGGCAGTGAATGTGTTAACATGAATTCCGTGAGATATTACATAAATCCATATAGGTCTCCACAAAAAGTACATGTTATTCTTGCCATATATTAATGAAACTTTAATTTTCTTGACAGAATTTTGAAAATCCATTCACTGGCAGCCAAATTGTTCCATGAGGACAGAAGGATGGACTAACAATCATGATAAAGCTAATAGTCACTTTTCACAATCTTGGAAACATGCCTAAAAATTTGAATCATTGAAAGCTCAGCTCTACAGGTTAATACCTCAATAATGAAACACATATGATATCTCTACTCACATTAACAGATTTTGAGTGTTAAAATGAGGGGACAAATAAATGAATAATAACAATTCACTTATTCTTAAAGTTGTCTTACCTTCACTTGTAATGTCATGTACACTACTGAATGAAGATAACAGTCCCAACAAAAACATGATTAACTTACCCCATCCAGTATCTGATCCGTGCACGGGGCGAGTAATCTTTTGCACGGCCTCCAAAACTCTTCAATTTTGGATAACCACATTCCCTAGCATGAAGAGCTTCCCATTTCAAAACCTCCTGCCATGCTTGCTCATTATTTGCATTATGGATCCGAATAATATCATCCATGTCCTTTGGTACAATGTCCTCATCCTTCCAACGCCACCCTTTACGAAGCATTGCATTCCAGAACATCTACAACAAGTGCAAGGCTCAGTTGACTTTTCTGAAACAATTACCAGTTGATGTAAATAGGATACAAGCAAGGGTGCACAAATTCTGAGGTCCACGTTACATGGGCAACTATATTTTGTACAGTAGGACCCAATATTTGTGTGCTGGTATCTGGCTACTATTGAAACCTACCCACCATATACAGTGTCTGTGCTAGTACATAGCTACCATTTGAAACCCAGTCACTATTCACATTTCATGCACTGAATCTCGCTACTCGAGACCCACCCATTATTTCCAGTTTCTGGGCTAGTATCTGGCTCCTTTGAAGCCTGTCCATTATTTAAAGTTTCTGTGCTAGTACTTGGCTACTATTTGAGGCACAGCCATATTTGCAATTAACGTAAGGTTCAAAGCAAAGCCATCATTTTACTCCAGGTATCTGACTTAATGGAATATTTGTAAACAAGCATACCTGCTGAGATGGATAAACCCAGAAATCATTCTCAGTACCAGCTTTGGGAATGGAAGATATCTGCCGCACAGTTGGAAGAGAAAATGGTTGATCTGGCGCTGGAAGTTGGTTTGGGGGGGGCATCTGCATCAAAACAAGGCACATATTATTTCTGAAACTTCTCTAAAACATACTAAATGTTCTGGTTAAAAATGCACATGAACATATTTATAAGGTGTCAATCATTACCATATTTAAAGGATTGATATCATCATTTCTGGCTACTGGACATCCAGGTGTAAAGACCTAAAAAACAAAATGTAGCATATGTTATGAATGTCTGATACAAGAGATTTTCACACACTAATGCAGAAGGTAAGTGAATGATTATGTAGGACCTTCTTTTGTCAGTACATGCAACAGTATGACACAAAGGACCACCTTTTCAGAGGAAAAGAAAAGTCTGAACAAAAACATACAATACAGTCATGGCATATCAGACTTTTCAATATTACAGTACATATTTTGATATCTCAGTATAGCTTTTCTTCCTTCTCCTCTTCACACCTAAGCATCTCTCTTTTTAGAGAAAGTACAGAACTGTTAATAACTGTTAATAAAAATTATGAGTTGGGGAAAATGTGGAAGAAAGCAAACACCATTTGTCTACAGGGAGTGATAAAAATTACAACAAAGTTTACTCAAAACTGTGAACCTCTGGCTACTACCTGAATATGAAATGACCTCAATATGAAGCAGAAATGATAGTCCCTATACACAATACTAAGAGCGTGCATATGACTTTGGCATGATTTGCCAAGTAACTGTTAACCTCTACCTCCTTTCCCAAATACAGCATGTCCAATTCTACTACAATTACTTTGATATTCTAAGTTGGTAATTACACATGCTGTCACTCAAGTACATCAATTACAAGGTTAAGAATCTAGTCACGCCATCAGAGAAGTAGGTAAAACACCAAACCTTGTTATGAACCAACACCATGGAGCAAAGTCCTTTTTGAGAAGCTACTAGCACAAAAAAACATACAGCCTTATTACCAACACACTTTTAAATTACAAGACTGTGTGTAGAACACTTCAGCATAAGTCTCTGATTCAATTATTAAAAATGCCAACCAGTGTCATAATAAAAGTAATAATTAATAAAATAATAATTACTTCTTTTTTGTGCATGGGACATGAAGGTGGCGCACTTCCCTGTAATGTGCGTGGTCGACCGGGTGTAAAATCTCCTTCTATAGAACCCACAATATGTGCTGCTGTAATTTCAGCAGCAGATACGGTATTCCCCATGCTTTCCGAATTGGCCAGCCAGCTATTTAACAAAAAGGAAGACAGTGCTATTATTACACACATAATAACATCAAACCTTTAATGGGCATGGTAACGAGTTCCCGAACTAGAGTTGCACATAATACTAAAAGCACCCTTCGTTATATACTTTTTAGTGCCCGTAAATGAAACAAGCGTTAGAATGTAACATTTACCTCAGTGCACGTTACAGACGATATCCCTGTGTTCCGCCATAACAATTGTAAAGAAAGATAATAGTCGCCGTGCAGGTTGTGCAGAGCCAACTTGGAGTACAGAAATTTCCCTACGATTACTGCGCAACGGTAAATGACCCGAACAAACGGGGGATTTATCTACTGATCCGTGGTTCACGTCGAAACAGTGACGCACGTGTAAGACCAGAATGAAAAAGTCATTTGGGTCTGTCGGTGTCGGAGCCTGGGACCTAATACAACAAATCCCATTGGCAAACGTTTAAGTAACGATGATTATTGTCTTCTCAGATTGACACCATTTAGTCTGGTAGAAATTTACTGTCCAGTTTTAGACCACTTAGAACCTGAAGACTGAAGCAACATAATCCTGCGAAATAAAATATCATGGTGCGACAGTCAACACGGCGTTACACTTCAGAAGACGTTGGGTGTTCTGCACGTACACTCGTCTACCACGTAACAACCTCATTACTGTATGATGAAGTGTATTGGGAGGTCATGTTCTGTACCAGTCTGCTGATGCATGTGCTGCAACCTCTGATAGCCTCTTATAACCCTATTTTGTACGTATTAGGTCCTTATTAATCTGTTTTTTTGGGGGGGGGATTGAATTTTATTTACCGAATACTGAATTTCACCACTGCTCATATCACACACATGAATTTCCACTTTGACATTCATAGTGTTGGATGGGTGACAGGAAGTTGGAGGGTTTAGTAGTTATAGCAAGCATCCGCCATATTTAATTTGAACTTGTTTAATGTATGTATGTATGTATGTAAAGTACTTTGATGAATTACTGACAGTCCCTTAGGATGTATTTAATCCTGCCATATTTTCAAAGAATATGGGACAGCACAGTCAGTATAGTGATTAAGCTGTGGGCTATACAGTTCAGGGTTTCAGTCCTGACAGGAGCAAGAGATTTATCTATTCTCCAAAATATTCAGAGCAGCTCTGCAGTCCAACCAGCCTCCAATTCAATGGGTACCAGGAGCTGTTTCCCCAGGGGTAAAGTGGCCAGAGTGTGCAGCTGACCATTTACTGCTGACAGTAAAAACAATTGCAGCTATACCTCCACTTCCCTTGTAGGATATAATGGCTTGTATAACAACAGATTTACCTTTTACCATATTTTTAAAAGGTCTTACTATGTACCATACTTAAAGCTACCTGTTTTTTCACTGCTAGATCAATCTCCTTACTAGCATGCAAGAGTGTTCTTATGCTTTTTTGTATGGTATTGATGTTCTTGTCTAATAGATTTAACATCACCAGCATGGATCAGACACTGGTGTGGCTCATTCACATCCAGTCTCTCTTGTTTAATCCTCCTAATGGTGTTCAAATGAATAGCCAAAGCAATTTACATAAAGTAAAACACTCAAATATTTATTCATTTCACTACATTTCAAATATTGATAAATATCAGCTGAATAAACAAGCTGCATTCAAAAACAAGTTTGACAAAAGAATACTGATGTAACAACCGTATATTTGTGTTTTATGACGTATTAAAATAAGGGTCACAACTAATACACACAAAACAATCTAAGCAGTTTGTGATAAAGTTGTTATCCTCCAGATGTTTATACAAACAAGCATCAAGGAACTTGACTGGTTTTATTGGAGAGCTTGGGTTCAGATGTACACCATGTTTATTGTCATCATCAGTTCCTGCTTCAAAACAAGATGACAAATACTAAGAAATTGGAGGCCGCCTTATCATCCTAAAAATCTGTCCAAAGTAAATAATGTATATACATATATGATAAGCACTGATATGTGCAAAAATTTCATTATATAATATTCTGAGAGCTAAACAAAAGTGTGATTTTGAAAATATTACAATTATAATGTACACATTTTTCAAATAAACATATTATATTTTGAACTACAATCATGCTTGAATCATATTTTTGTTTTCATAGGAACTGTATTTACTGAATTTGTTTACCCTGTCTTTGGTGTTTCATGACTGAGATGTGTGAATTTCAGCACTTTTTTTTTTTTTGCTCCTTACATAATGTACAAATTTCAAACCAATGGAATAGTAGTGTGCATAAAAATGAAAATGATTAATGATATTCACAAACAGACAAGTAACATTATTTAAAACTTCAAACAATCTAACTTATGCTATCTAATCCCAAGTTCTTCAACAATTTAATATTGATCAGATCAAAAAAATTATCAGAATGAAGAATAATAATGTATATATCACATTCCTAAAATTCCTTCATTGTGTTTGTACTGAAATATATAACGTACAAAATGTTGGAAATAAATACTTACACTGATCCAGTTCTGGAATGATAGCACAGTATAGAAAAGGGCTGTAATGCTGACACTTTCTGAACAAGACTTATCTCACCATACCAACTCCATATCACTTCCCTTCCCCCAACTCTGAGACCTATCAGCCCTTCTCATACATATATTTTTTCATTACCCACTGGCTCAATGTCCTAATGGTGGAAACATATGATAAATACTGGCAAGTGCCCTAAGGTCACCACTTCACCTTGAAGATGAAAAAAGTAGTCAATGAAACAGTGGCAATACAGCCTACTTTTACAAGATGCCATCACCCAAAAACAGGACAAATATTAGCAGCATTAAACTGCCACAAAAGCCTGAAATCATCTAAAAATCTACCTACGTAAATTATTTCTGGAATGATCAGAAGCAGAAAAAATCTGCAGCACATAGTTCGTGTCCAAGTGTCATGTATGTCAACAATTAAGCTCTCTGCTTATAATACTTAGGTTCTGTTATGCATTACACAATACAATATGTTCGTTGCAACATTACTTCAGTTGGATGTGATCAAAACTTCACACAGTTTGCTTGTACTCTTATGCAGATCAAACAAATTCAGCACTCTGAACTACCTGCTTGTTTTGTTGTATAAATGTTGGTAATAAACCTTCATTCACTCTCTTCATAAGCCATATTAACTCCATCTCTCTTCTAAAAAGAAAAAAGATCTATTGTAAACACACATTTGTATTACCAAATGTAGAACTTTTCAAACCTAAAGAAAACATAATCGCCATTATTTAAAATCCCACAAATTAGCACAAATTACATACAGCAAGACAAGTTTATCACATACAAACATCCACAGAATATTATAAATTACATCTAAGTTACAAATTGTGAATAGTATCATTCAGACATTATAATAAATTACAGTTTCCTGTGCAGTAATTTCTATAAATAGAATAGATGAATGTGATTACCATAAAAATGCACTGTCTATGTCATGCATGTAATGTCTTGCATACATACACACACAAAACACATTTCTGTAAAGTAAAATCACATGAGATGCTTTAAAAAAAATATTCTTCATACTGTATTGTTATTCTTGCTTTTGTACCTCAGTGTTAAGGCAGGAATTAGGTTTGGCAACTCTTACCTTGGTTATCACGCACAAATGTTTCATGTAAGCAGGCACAGTTTACCAAGTTTAAGTTAAATGTGTCCAAGACAATGATGTCAATTCTGTACAGGTTTGAGGAAAGGGTATACTTATGTGGGTGCAGAATTATTTGAATAATCAGCACCTCTGAGATTACTTCATTTCTTTGAATCCAATTCCCCAAAACATGGCAAATGCTGCTAATAAAATTTCACACCAAACTGTCAGAAGTAAGTACCAAACATAAATTTTCTTTACATGTTTATATGGAAGAAGTGTGGCCTAAATCTGTTCTACATAATCTTCTCTGTTCTTAAGCCTAACTCATATCGTACAGAAAGTAAGAGCCTACTTTCCCATTACAAAAAACTTCCAGGCCTGCAAATCTGGTTTGTTATTGTCACATTTAGAAACTATAAATAATTTATAATGAAAAAAATTACATGCAGTACAAACACTTCATTATTTCAGCCACATATGCAATTTTATTGCTCAGAGCTGTAAATATGCTGTGTGATTTCAGGCTTCCACCTCGAAGTAGAAGAGAACTGCACTCTTCTGGGTTATTATGCAGACAGTAGAGATAATTTCCTACTGATGTTGCAGGACAACCTATAGGTCCCATCTTCAGGGTTCAAGAATCCAAAAGAAAGCCTGTGTGGATTCTTGAACACTGAAGATGGGACCTATAGGTTGCCCCGAAACATCAGTAGGAAATTACCGCTACTCCCTGCGTAATAACCCAGAAAAGCGCAGTTCTCTTCTGTAAATATGTTGATCACCACCACCACCACCACCACCACCATCATCCTTATCACTTTTCTCTGGTCAGTATTTGTCCTCCATGCAAAAACTATCCTGTTTGATACGCTTCTGCTGTATATTTGATTTGTAGGGGTGCTGATACATTTAGGAAACAAACTACTATTCTTAATCAGATTTTACATCAGTAGATGTAGTTTTGTGGATTGCCAAGTATACTAGCATTCTGCAGGTATCATATGCCAAAGAATGAGTATACTCACACTATACAGCAATTTCTTAAATGTTTTGTAGGGGTGCTGATACATTTAGGAAACAAACTACTATTCTAAATCAGATTTTACATCAGTAAATGTAGTTTTGTGGATTGCCAAGTATACTAGCATTCTGCAGGTATCATATGCCAAAGAATGAGTATACTCACACTACACAGCAATTTCTTAAATGTTTTATAGTACCATTAGCTTTAGAGAGATCACAGCCATTTTCATAATACTATAATTGGCCGTCTGATACAACACAACGGGATGGATCCTATTAAATACATTTTCATAATGTTTGTAGTATCAGAATGGTCTTCATCTGTCTATAACAAACTTTGTCCTTTGTCACTGATACTTGAATTATTATGTGGCACGTTTTGTACTAATAGTTTTTGTGGACTATAAGGTTGCACTCCAGACATCCAGCTAAGTGCTGTGATCTGTTGGAGGAATGGTGTAACTCATATGCAGATCACTGTCCATAGCATATAAAAATCGGTTTATTTTCTGTGGTCTAATGCTACTTCATTGACATTTGTATTAGTACTTGAGAATTCTGTAAGGTGCATGTACACAGAACAATGTATACTTTTCGTTCCCTTCTAATGGTTAGTTTGAAGGTACTTGTTAAATCTGAGTCTGTGAATAGATGCTGCATTCATCTTCTCTCTGTTCATGTACATATGTCTCAGAAAATAGCATTCTATTGTGCAGACAAATATGAATTTCAGTATGCAGACTTGGCTTCAAGTCGTCAAAATAGTCTGTGGGCCAGTGATATTTCATACATATTAGAAAGTGATGAATTTGTAGAAAAAATTTCAGATTCTGATGACAGTGAACTGTCAAACACAGATGAAAGCAGTGATACTGATACATATATGCTACACCTTAGAGATGTGTAATTATTATAATTTTCCAGCTTTGGCAAAATTTCTCGTCATGTAACACTCCTTGTGTGGGCACCATCAACATAAACAGGCAAGTAACAAAATCGAGAGAAGTGAGCTACAGGAGGACAAGATCATTGCACTGCACAGTGCTCCAGTTTGGATCATTTAAATGGAGCAACAAAAAGCATGTGCAGCTGATATCCTCACCCACATCCACATCCACATGATAATGAAGAGGGCAAAACACAAACAGAAGCCCGTGTATGTCAGATTCATTTTAACCAAGACACGGTTGGTGCTGATAAGAAATATCAGCTGCTGCAAATGTTCCTAGCTGGACTAAAGTAATGAACAAGTGGTACAGTAGATTTTTCAGAAGGCTACTCAGTACCACAATCCTCATTTCTGTGAATAATTTAGGATGCAAGCTTGACCACCTAATATTCAGAACGGATTTTACCCAGGATTTATGAGTAAAACATTCCATACAGTGTCAAATACTGGTGCCGTAGGCGATGACAATACTGTAATGCACTGACAGAACAGCAAATTCCCAGAAGAATACCTCCAACAGAAAATGAATGAGAACCAATGAGATGGTTTGTGGTCTGCAGCAAGCATGATGAGAGAAAAGAGCCCATATTATCGTCATGACTGTGATGTTGCTTTTTGCATGGGTGGCAGTTTTGAGGCCCTCCATTCCTATTAAAAAAAAAAGGATATGTAAGCTTCCATATAAATGGCTATTATGCCTGTAATTACAAGCATTGTTTACCTAAATAATAATCCTGAGACATCATATACACTGCAAATTATGTAACAAAAAGACAGTAAACAGACAAACTCTTAAAGTGTGCATGTGAAGTTAAAGCAATTTGGCATCATTCTTCTTTCCATAGAACACATTACTTCTAATCTCACAAATCCATTTCATTCAAGGCAGTAAGTCATTTTACATACTAAGAAATTCTAATATTTATGTACCATACCCAATTCCAGTATTAAAATATTTCTGTGTACCTAACACAAAACAACTCCTCCACAGGCAATCATTTTAACTGACGACTTTTTATTAAGTTCATAAACGCTGGGCATGTTATGTTCCCATCAGTTTAATACTAAAAATTATGTACAACTTCTGAATTCTGTAATTCCTCGGTATACCGTATGTCCCCTATCGAGCACATATTAAACAGAAGTAATGAGGTCTACAGTATCTGCAACCATACAATCTTAGGCATGGCAGTGAAAATGAAAAACCAAGTATGGTTACTTAAAATTCTCAGCAGTATTAAGGTGGATATAAACTGTAAGTACTATTCTAAACTGTGTCCTTTATAAATAAACTTATGTTAGCAGATTTCTATCGAGCATAAAAAATACTGATAAAACGAACGATTCATTCACATACTCAATTAAACTTTCAACCCAGTCACGTAACTTGCATTATTAAATGTGAGATGTCTTGCTCTTATGGTCATTTACAATGACTATAAGACTAGTTATCCAGCAGGACAACTAGGAAGACTAGTATGTGAGAGGGACATGCTTCCAATATTTCCAACTCACAGTATGATACATAGTGGCAACAGACAGAATGTAGTAAGTATGCATGACTAGAATGTGTTACAGCTCTATTTTATGGCCATCACCTTCATACATTCTGAAAATAATCCTACAGAATTAATAATTTAGCTATAGTGAGTTTTGTCCATTTTCAGATGGTGCTTGTTTTTGGTGATATCTGTAGAGAGACTGGAGGGGCACATGTAGAAGCTCAACCAGTTGAGGGAAGTTTGGTTCTGTAACAGATAATTCTAAATTACTTCATCATATATTGTTGGATTTCTTTGACAACCAGGTAGAGTCTGTCTAGATCCTAATATTTTATGGAAAACACTATAAATGTTTTAAAATAATTCCATAATGCTGATATACAAGGTTTTTAAAGTGGTTACTACAGGCACCAGTATCAACAGCAAAGTTACATGATTTTCCAATACACATAACAGGAACTTTTCACCCTCTAAATATGTACGAGGTGGTATCCAAAATTTTCCGGACTGGTGCCACCATCTATAGAGCAGTTGTGGTAGCGTGAAGCACCGGTAGATGGTAGGACTACCATGTCTAGTGAGTCAGTGTTCCAAGTTGCACGTGGGTGAACATGGGCAGTTTTCACACGCATTTATTTGGAGTCGTGTACATGACCTGTGGTGATTTTCATAATGGATCAGAGAAAGGAACAGCGAGTGTGCATCAAAATTTGTGCCAATCTTGGGAAAGGTGCTACGGAGACCCTCACAATGATTCAACAAGCCTTCAGGGACCAAAGCTTGAGTCGTGTGCAGGTGTTTCAATGGCATGCCCAGTTCAAGACCAGTCACACATCAGTTGACAATGACGAACACACAGGGAGACCCACAAGCTGCACAACTCCTGAAACTGTTGCAGGAATTCAAGAGCCCATCTGTCAGGATCGATATCGGACAATTCAGGACATTGCTGAGGAGGTGGAAATTCATTATGGGACATGCCAACGGGTTCTGACGGAAGAATTGGGCATGCACTGTGCTGCAGCCAAATTCTTGCCCAGGATCCTGACAGATGACCAGAAGCAGCAGCGTGTCAACATCTGCACTGAACTTTGTCAGCTCGCCTCCAATGATGAAACCTTCTTGTCCAGGGTCATCACTGGTGATGAGAGCTGGGTTTACGGTTATGAACCTGAGACAAAGCAACAGTCCTCTCAGTGGAAAAGCCCCATGTCACCAAGACCAAAAATGGCCAGACAGGTGAAAAGCAATGTCAAGAACATGATCATCACTTTCTTTGACGTCAAGGGGATTGTGCACAAAGAATTTGTCCCAAAAGGCCAAACTGTGAATTTCAGGTTCTACTGAGATGTTTTGTGGCGACCGTGTGAAAACGTGCGAAGACGTCGCCCCAAACTTTGGTAAGAACAGACCTAGCTGCTTCACCATGACAATGCCCTGTCTCACACTTCCTTCCTCACCCACCAGTTTCTGGTGAAAAACAAAATGGCTGTCATCCCCCACCCACCATACTCCCCTGATTTCTTCCTATTTCCAAAAATGAAATTGAAGCTGAAAGAATGCTGGTTTGATACCACTGAGGAGACACAGGCTGAATCACACACAGTGCTTGACACTCTGATATAAAAGGACTTCCAGGAAGTGCTCCAAAAATGGAGGAGACGGTGGGACCGGTGTCTACATGTGGGATGGAACTACTTCCAGGGTGACTGAGACCAATAGGCCTTATGGTGAGTTTTACAATTTTCACAGCGTCAGTCCGGAAAATTTTGGATACCACCTTGTAAATATTTCTGAACAATAAAAATTGGAATACAAGGTCTTGAAAAAGCTCATGAGTTGTACAATAAATACCTCTCAAAGAACAGGAGGATTTTAATACTTTTAAACTGCACAGCTCGTTCTCTTATTCGCTAATGTGAGCATTCTGGAGTCCTTGATCTTGAAATATGTGACCTGCTGCTGACATCACTAGATGAAACTGATGAAATTATCATCACAGGAACTTCAAAACGATATGGCTTCTATGAAGTGTGATATGAGAGTGCCTATAGTAACTTCAGTGTGTCTGTTTCAATAGACAGCATAATTAAGAAAAAGTTACGATTGGTACAAATCTTGCATGCAAATATGAGTATAACTGCAATTACATGAGACAGACAATAATGCAGAATATGAAAACAAGCAATTTTTAGTATTACACGATTAAAAACTTACAAATGCAGGATGTGTCAAACTTCTCTACTGCTTGGTTAAAAGAGGTTTAAGATACAAAGAATGTGGGGTCACACACCACGTATGCATGCGCGTGCACACGTGCGCATGCGCACACGCACACACACACAGGTGAGGATCCCTCTGTAAGTCACAGCAACAATTGTGTTGGGGTGGGGGTGGGGGAGAGGGGCAAAAATGTGGTAACATGGGAAATGGAATATATATGTTTGACAGCATGTGGCATGTATTTATGTTACCATCAGATGGGGGTATATGTACAAGAGTGCATACACATATCACACGAAAACATCATGTTGGTGACCATAAAATGGAACCGCACTCATACAAGAGAAAAGCACTTTGCCATGGCAGAAATGCATAGGAGTGCCATGTAGTGACATGAAGCATTGGGTCAGCATGTAAAACTGAACCAAACAGTTGCAAAGTTGGTGCGGAGTGTAAACTGCTGAAATATGTGCAGTGGACATTCCATGTCCTTTCTTACAGACCTGTCAGTTGCCATAGCTGAACACAACATGGGTGAATACATTGGACTGTGAAGGAATCAAAGCATACAGAGATTTCTTGGTTACACTGCTCTGAAATTTGATGTACAGTGTCCAAGGTTGTTGTGGGTGAGGTTGAAACTGTTTTGTAATGTGATTTGGTGAAGAGCAGCACAAACGAGTTGAAAAGAGGAGTACAGAAACCACAGTAGCGTCCGGTCTACACTGCTCAGTAAATACACACGCACATAGCGCGAACACGGCATGCATCTAGTGTGCAGTGTTTTTTCAGACTTATTACTTCCCCCAAAACACTGTCACACAACGGACATTGCACGTCACTTTATTGCTCCCCAGAGGTAATTCCAATTTCACGGCACAGAACTTCAAATCGAATTTATTCAATGGGTTTTGTAAGCAAGTCTTCCTGTTGTTTTATACCATGTTGCTTAGCACTTTCATAACATGGCGCTTATTTTGATGACCAAGATGTTCATGCCATATTTGCAATGTTTCCGCTTGCATTGCCAGGTGGACCTCTGCAGCGTGTCGTGGAATACAAACCCAAATCACCAATACATAGAGGTCATTAACGAACTTACCCGATGCTGCAACAGTTCCATCACCTCTGCGAATAACAACTTCTTTTTCATTCAAGGCTGTGCTGTAGCCATTTTGGGTGGCTGCCTTGACAGAGAATAGATGTGCACTTGCATCTGGCATATACCAAACGTTTTTCAGTGTTGTGTCATGCCACATGCCATTGTACAACATCTTTTATCATACCTTGACCATATGCTTGCATCAGCACATTTTTCTTGCCAATCACGAATGTTTCAGGATTGGCAAATTTTGTGTATGACACAAAATAATGTTTGTTCGGCATAATGTGCCGTGTTGCACCGCTATCACAGTACCAGCTGTCTGCCTCCACACTGCTTGCTCTTGAAGTCCCCATTATATGCACTGGGAATGCATCAGCATTTTTCTTCGCAGCTGATTTACCCCCCCTGTCCCCTGCATGCTGCTGCTTTTGAGGACACTCCGCAGCCCAGTGACCAAGTTGTTTGCACTTGTTGCACGAAAACTTCTGTTTTTTGCGGTCAGCTCCTCTTTTCATGGATTTACTGGAAGTCACTTTCATAGAATTTGACTTCTTCTTGTCATTTGCATGTGCAACAAGTGCCGTAGCTTCAGCCGATGCCAATTTTTCAGCTTGCAACTCAATTGCACAGAGCTTCTCAATGAGCAAATTCACCGTTTGTGTGCTAGTAGGAATGGTATCCCAAACATCCTTGAAATTGTCGTATTCCTTACCAAGTGTGGACAAAATTCGTCCAGTCAGCATACATTCAGACAGCGTATTTTCACTGTGCTTCGCCAATTCGTCATTTAGGTCGACAAACAGTTTTTGCAGCTTAGCGACATGCATGCTAATGTCCTCCTTGCAGTCACATTGTGCTTGGAAGAATGACTCAATGAGCATATTAAGCCGCTGCATACTACTGCACTCAAACTGTGCACATAGCTTGTCCCAAATCTCTTTAGCACTGGTGCAAGTCAACACAAGGTCTGCAACAGACTTGCTTTGCGTGCATGCAATAATGCTTGCAGCTTTGGCGTCATCTTGTCGCCACTCAGTTAGTTCCCTTTTCTGCTAAGGCTGTGCATCTGCAGGCAGGACAGGGCACTTTCAAGATCCATCAGTGATGCCTTCTAGGCAATGGGCATGCAAAAGCATTAAAATCTGCCACTTCCCTTTAGGCCAATCATCAGGACCTTCGAGCTTTTCAATTTGCACTTTGAAATCACTGGTAGTAGACATGCTGAGGTTAATTTTGTCACTTCATGTTACTGGCACAATCACTATTACATTTATTATTTCACAGCACTGTTTCCGACCAAAATCTCACATACCTGGGCCCATAACCTGTTGTGGGTGAGGTCGAAACTGTTTTGTAATGTGATTTGGTGAAGAGCAGCACAAACAAGTTGAAAAGAGGAGAACAGAAACCACAGCAGTGTCCAGTCCACACTGCACAGTAAATAAACACATACAGCACGAACATGGCATGCATCTAGTGTGCAGTGTTTTTCAGGCTTATTAAAGGTATTACTGTGTTTTATCTCATTTCATATGATCATACTGTGAATGCACAGTATTATACGTCATTTCTGCACTGTCACATATCGCATCCTCTCTTGGGGTAAAGGCGGCCGTTGCGTTTGGCTGACGACCTGCCACCCTTGTAGTGCCAAAAGTCCTGATGATCTGGGACCTTAACCTACCTGGCACCCCTAGGGCCACCTCAGCCTGTCGCGGGATACCTTTACTTTACTTTTTACATATCGCACCCCTAGAAGAATACTGTCACAACTCGAAATTTGGCATTTTTGAATTATTGGTATAGAAATAAACATTTGCAGATGCACTTTTAACAGGTATAGTGTCATAACGCAGTTTGCAAAACTCGCCGCTGGAGAGCAGTTGTGTCATCGCTGCACTCATAGAAAATTATAGCACTTCCTTTAAAAGCTTCTCCTGAAAAACCACAGATTTTGAGCTGTGACAGTGTTCTTCTAGGGGTGCGGTATGTTATGCAGTTAGGGAGACCGATGCAGAACTAACTGAACATGCCGTCATCCTACATGAAGATACAGCCCACTTAGCAGACACTGTTAAACATTTTCTGGCATTTTGGGTAACAACATCCTCCCTATTTTCTCAGCCTCAGTCCACCTGACCATGATCTCATTACCAAAGTGAAGCAGATATTGCATGAGGACCAATTTGCCAACAGTCAAGGCATTTTAACATTTGTTTGGCACAACACAGCACAGATGAGCATGTCACGAGATGCCAATGTTATTCACCACTTTTCCCACAACTGGCAGTGAATCACAGAGAACCTTAAAAATTACTTTTAAGGTTCTTACCAGTGTGTACAAGTAATCTGTATTGTACTCTTTGTTCCATATTCACTCTGTATGCCACAATAAATCAAAACCACGATTCTGATTGCATGTGGTTTGCTTGCCTCTACTGGTGGCTGTTATGCTATACATATACCTCCCATCTGATGGTAAAATTTACAGGCACATGCCACAAGCTTTAAAATGTATATACTCCATTTCCCACACTGCAACATTTTTGCTCACCCCCCCCCCCC
>JGI24700J35501_10930563_pt1 | contig 15728 bp, 17 predicted proteins | sample TergutTh196P1_FD_35501 | JGI IMG/M metagenome (IMG submission 35501)
AATCGGATAAAAATCGGCATAGTTAAAATTAACGTAAATAAAAGGCGGGTCAAGGGCGCGCGCGTCCTTGCGGGTGTGGGCAGCCTGCCCGCCGGCAGGCGGGCGCCCACGGTCCTAATGTTTTCAATTTGGAGGTTACAATGTTTAGTGTAAATGAAATACGAGAAAAATATTTGTCCTTTTTTGAGGGAAAGGGACATTTGCGGTTGCCAAGTTTTCCGCTAGTTCCGCAGGGAGATAATAGCTTGCTGTTGATAAACGCTGGCATGACTCCGTTAAAGCCTTATTTTACTGGGCAATCGGAGCCGCCAAAAAGTCGGCTTGTAACTTGCCAAAAATGCGTACGCACCGTCGATATTGACGATGTTGGGCGTGATGCACGGCATATCTCATTTTTTCAGATGTTGGGCAATTTTTCGTTTGGCGATTATTTCAAAAATGAGGCGATAAATTGGGCTTGGGAATTTTTAACCGATGTAATGAAAATTCCAACCGAAAAGCTGTCGGTTTCCGTTTATCACGAAGATGACGAGGCGTACAAAATTTGGCACGAACAAATAAAAATCCCAGCCGAACGCATTCACAAATTGGGCAAATCGGACAACTTTTGGGAACACGGCAACGGACCTTGCGGACCTTGCTCCGAGATTTTTTTTGACCGTGGCGAAAAATTTGCTTGCGATAACCCAAACTGCAATGTTAGCTGCGATTGCGATAGGTTCATGGAAGTGTGGAATCTAGTTTTTATCCAATTTAACAGGCTTGCGGACGGCACTTACGAACCCTTGCAAAACAAGGGCATCGATACGGGAATGGGCTTGGAGCGAATCGCTGTCGTTTTGCAAGAAGTCGCATCGGTTCACGATATTGACACATTTTCCGATTTGCATACGGCTATAAAATCCCTAAAATCTAGCCAAAACGAGAAAGCGGATAAATCCGAAACGCAAATGTCGGTCAATATTATTGCCGATCATGTGCGAAGTATCACGTTTATGGCGGCGGACGGCGTTTTGCCAGCCAACGACGGTCGCGGCTACATTTTGCGGCGCTTGTTGCGTAGAGCGATTCGCCACGCAAAATTGATTGGCAACAATTCCCCTTTTATTGCCAATTTGCTGAAAATTGTCATTGCCGAAAACGCCGATTCTTTCCCCGAATTGGCGGACAAACAAGCCTATATTTTGGAAGTGCTTACCAACGAGGAAACTCGCTTTTTTGATACCCTCGATACTGGAATGGTTTTGCTTGAAGATTTATGTGTCAACCTTAAAAAAACGGGCAAAACGCAGCTTTCTGGCGAAGAGGCGTTCAGATTATACGATACATACGGCTTTCCTCCAGAGTTGACAAAGGAAATTTTGCAAGAGCAGGGCTTTTCGTATGACGAGGAAAAATTTCACGAGGAAATGTTGAACCAGCGAACGCGCGCTCGTGATGCTCGTGCGGAAACAAATTACATGGGTGCAAGCGAAACAATTTTCAACAAATTGGAAACATCGTTGACAACGGAATTTGTGGGTTACACAACTTTAACAACAAAATCCCAAATAAAAGCGATAGTTTCGGCGGATAAAAATTTATTATGCGAAAATGTCAACCAATCAAATGAGAATGTCGTCATATTTTTGGATAAAACGCCGTTTTATGCTGAATCTGGCGGGCAGAAAGGCGATGCAGGAATCATCGAAACGGCAAACGGCACTATCGAAATAACCGATTGCGTAAAAGTTGCAGGCGGAAAAATTGCCCATATTGGCGTATTAACGGACGGTCAAGTTTCTGTCGGCGAATTGGCAACCGCAACTGTGCATAGTCCAAACCGCCTAGATACTGCAAAAAATCACACGACAACCCATTTATTAAATGCGGCATTAAGATTGGTTTTAGGTTCACATATCGAACAAGCTGGCTCGGAGGTTTCTGCGGAACGCTTGCGGTTTGACTTTACGCATTTTGCGGGAATAAAAGCGGACGAACTGCAAAAAATTGAAGATGTAGTAAATTTCAATATTTTCAGTGGACACGCAATCGAAGTCCGCGAAATGTCAATGGACGATGCACGCAAAATGGGAGCAGTAATGTTAATGGGCGAAAAGGGCGAAAAGTACGGCGAAACCGTTCGAGTAGTGAACATTGGCAACGGTGCAAGCATCGAGTTATGCGGAGGAACGCACTTGTCAAATACATCGCAAGCGGGATTATTCAAAATTGCAAGTGAAGGCAGCGTTGCGGCAGGAGTTCGCCGCATTGAGGGCTTGACTGGACAAAGTGCATTAAATTATTATCGGCATTCCGAAAACAACCTATTGGAAGTTTCTCGTATGCTAAAAACCACGCCAGAGCAAGCGATTGCAAAAACGCAAACTCTGCTAACCGACCTAAAGCAAGCCAAGCAAGAACTAGAAAAAGTTAAATCCAAAATGGCGGCAGGGCAATCGACACAAATTTTGGAAAGTGTAACCGAACAAAATGGCTTAAAATGGCTATTTACGCTATTACAAAATTTAGATACCGCCGCATTACGCACGATGGGCGATCAGCTAAAAGAAAAGGTTGACGTTTTACTACTAGCCTCTGTCAACGGCGGTACAGTCCAATTTATTTCACACGTATCTCAAACAGCAGTCGACAAAGGCGTTAATGCAGGTCAAATAGTAAAACAAGCCGCCAACATTTGCGGCGGAAACGGTGGCGGCAAACCCAACTCTGCACAAGCCGGCGGAAAAGACGCATCAAAGGCACAATCCGCCCTAGACACAACTTTTTCAGATACACTTAAAAACCTTGGGGCGCTGCCCCAAACCCCGCAAGGAACGCGTCCCTTGACCCGCTAATTTTTTATTGGTTTAGGGCAATGAATGTGGAGGCGGTCTCCCATTTATTGATGTGTATACTCAAATAACTTAAAATCATACTGTTGTAGAAAAAACGGGCGTATAATATCCGCCCGTTATGGCTATTCTAAAATTTTATTGAACGGGCAACCTAGACAATCGTCCCTACGAATTACCGTTATTGTAAGGTCGTCGCCCGTTCGCAATATTATCCATTTGTTTGAGTATAAAAAATATTACAAAATAAATTTGCAATAAAAAAATATTTGATGTATAATGTTATTTGTAGCAGACGTAATATTTTGTTGCTAAAACACTGTTCACAACAGTAGTTAAAGGGGAAAAATAATGAGTCCTGATAGTTTATTTAGTATTCTTACTATTGCCTTAATGATTATTCTAGGGTCTTATTTTTCTGCTACTGAAACGGCTTTTTCTGCACTTAATCGTATTCGTATTAAATCTTTTGCGGACGAAAACCCCAAAAAAGCTAAACGTGTTGCCCTTGTGTTACGCTTGCACGATAACTTTGATAAGGTGCTTTCTACATTGCTTGTGCTTAATAATATTGTTACTCTTGTGGCGGCGGCTATTTCTACGTTGCTGTTTGTCCGCTATTTTGGCGATATAGGAGCAACAATGTCAACAGTTATTTTGACGATTATTATCGTGTTTTTTGGTGATATTACGCCAAAAAGTTTGGCAAAAGAATCGCCCGAAAAGTTTTCGATGGTTTGCGCGCCGCTATTGGTGGTGTTTGTGTTTATTACAACGCCCGTAAGTTTCACGTTTAGCAAATGGAAAATTTTGGTAAGCAAAATTTTCAAAACATCCCAAACCGAAGACACTATGACGGAAGAGGAATTGTACTCTTATGTGGAAGTTGCCCACAATGACGGCGTTATTGACGAAGGCGGCAAGCAACTGCTAGACAACGCCATTGAGTTTACCGAGTTAAAGGCGATTGACATATTAACGCCACGCACGGCAGTTGTCGCAATAGCCGATACCGCAACGGACGAAGAATTGGCAAAACTTTTTTACGAAACGGAATATTCTCGTTTGCCAGTTTACAACGAGTCCATTGACAATATTATTGCGATAGTCAATATGCGCGATTTCTTCAAATACACCTTTACAAAGGAAAATCCGCTGAAAAATATTTATACCGAGCCAATTTTTGTGGCTCCGTCCGCCAAAATTAGCGATTTGTTCAAAATGTTGCAAACTAAAAAAGTGCATTTTGCGGTGGTAACGGACGAATACGGCGGCACAGCTGGCATTGTTACTATGGAAGATATTTTAGAAGAACTGGTTGGCGATATTTGGGACGAAAGCGACGACATAATAATCGAATTTGAACGCATTACCGATTTGGAAAACCCCGAAAATGCCGAAAATGCTGACGAAAAAGGCGAACAAAAGCACAAAGTTTTGTGTTCTGCTTACTTAAAAGATATGTTCGCATATTTTGACCTTACTGTGGATTTAGCATCCGAAGCAACTAGCGTTAGCGGTTGGATAATGGATAAACTAGAAAAAGTGCCAGACGAAGGCGATTCGTTTACCTTTGAAAATTTAACCGTCGAAGTAAGCAAAACCGAGCATCGCCGTGCTATCGAGTGCATTATCACGGTAAAAGCCGAACAATCCGAAAATACCGAACTAACTAATATCTCAGAACCACAAGAAACTTGAACGGAGGGCTATCTTGGATAACGAACAAAAATCTGAACAAACTGAACAAGCTGAACAAAAAACCGAACAACCTACAAAAACAGTAAAATTAGCAACAAAAACGGCACAACCAGAGGAAACGCAAGATCACTTAAATATTGTCGGCGATATGGCTGAAAAAATAAAAAACAATGTCAATCAACAACCAACACGCTTTTCTTGGAAGTTGAAATTTCCCAACGATATTGAAGTAGCTACAATCCCAGAAACCTCTGTTATGTTGCTAAATCGTAACTTAAAACGGCTGCGTTGTGAATTTAAGAATATTTCTGCCGAAAATGCAATACTAATTTCGCCGCATTTTCCCTACAAACCCAACAAAGAATACTTCTTTTGGGCAAAATATAAAACCAAAGAAATTTGCGTTGCTTTTGTGCTTTCCGAAAATAACACTATGCAAACTTTCGACCGCAAAACTTCAATGTCTAAATTAAATGTTCGCCACCAAAAAATTGCAGAAAAATTGGCAGCTGAACCGCCACCGCCGCCGCCGAGCACTCCAGAACCTGATGCAAATGACAAAAACGCCAAACCTGACAAAGCAGCCAAACCTGCCAAAAATGCCAAAAAATAATTATGCAAAAGTCTAAAAAAGTTGTAGCAATTATTGCTACTGTTTTAGCTGTAATTTTATCAATGATGTCGCCGTTTTTTCACATAACGGATATATCCGTAACGGGCAACTTGCAAATTGAAACCGCCGAAATTTTAGAACGCGCGGGATTAGCCGAAAGTGTCAACATTTTTTTGTTTAATCCCACAAATGCGCGCAACGCAATTATGGAAAATTTTTTTATCGACCAAGTTGTATTTAGGCGTTCGTTGCCTGGCACAATGGAAATTATCGTGCAAGAGCGTTTTTTGAGCGGATACATTGAATACATAAGCGGAATGTTCATATATATAGACGAAAACGGCAGAGTAATTGAAACTCGCTCGTATATGACGGACGATTTGCCTATTATTATAGGCTTGAGATTTTCGCAAATGCACTTGGGGCAATTTTTGGATGTGGAAAATCCCGAGGCTTTTAACACGGTTGTTGCTTTTTCTCGCCTGTTAAATCGCCACCAACTAACAGATTCTATCCAACAAATAGATGTCTCCGATCCGAGTAACGTCCGCTTGCGAATATACAACATTGAAGTACAGTTGGGCGACACAACCAACGCAAACGATAAAATATTAACTTTAATCGAAATAATAAACGAATGGCCGATGATACGTGAAGTACGCGGTTTTTTGTATATTCAAGAAATCGGCACACAGTACATTTTTAGAAGTTTAACTTGATAAAAATAAAATAACAAAAAAATTTGATTTTTGTTAAAATTAGGTATATCATATTTGTAAGATATTTTTTATTTGTAGCAATAAATAGGCAAAATTTTGTCTATGAAAGGGAGGATTTTTTCTTGATTAGTATAGAAACAATGCAGACTTCAAAAGCAAAAATTAAAGTTATTGGCGTAGGTGGCGGTGGCAACAACGCCGTTGATCGCATGATTGAAGATAATGTTGAAGATATTGAATTTATATCAGTTAATACAGATAACAAGGCTTTGGGAAGGTCTAAAGCCTCTATTCGCTTGCAACTGGGCGAAAAATTAACGCGCGGACTAGGTGCAGGCGGAGTTCCCGAAATTGGCAGACGTGCCGCCGAAGAAAGCCGAGATGCTCTTGTATCAGTGCTAGATAATACCGATATGTTGTTTATAACCGCTGGAATGGGCGGCGGCACTGGCACAGGTGCAGCTCCTGTAATTGCGGGAATCGCCCACGAAATGGGAATTTTAACCGTTGCTGTTGTTACCAAACCTTTCAAATTTGAGGGCGTTCCTAGAATGAAAAATGCGTTGACGGGCATTGAAGAATTGCGCCGCAATTTGGATACTTTGGTAGTAATTCCCAACGAAAAATTGCTTGAAATTGTCGATGACGATACTCCTCTTAAAGAAGCGTTTCACAAAGCGGACGAAGTTTTGCGACAAGGTGTACAAGGATTAACCGATTTAATCCTAAAAGACGGGCTTATTAACGTGGATTTTGCCGATATTCGAACTGTTATGTTAAATCAAGGTATTGCTCATTTGGGCGTTGCACAAGCAACTGGCAAAAACAAGGTGCAAGTAGCTGCAGGTTTAGCAGTAAAAAGTCCGTTGTTGGAAACTTCTATTGACGGTGCACGTTCGCTGATAATCAGCTTTGCAGGTGATCCCAGTTTAACCTTAAAAGATATTTACGCTGCCGCCGACAGTGTTACTTCGTTGGTGGATGAAAACGCCAATATTATGTTTGGTGCAACCATTTACGAAGAGCTAAAAGACGAGGCAACCGTTACAATAATCGCAACAGGTTTAGACGAAGAATCCAGTAAAAAAATTCCCAAAAATGCAATACCGTTACGTCCAAAATTAGATCCATTTGCTTCTGAAACGGATTCGGTCGAAAATCCGTTTGGCAAGTTTGTTGAACCTAAAACTGACCAAGCCGAGCCAACTCAAACAGCCGAACCCACCGAAACAGCCGACGATTCCAAAACGCCACCGCAACGTGGAGAATTACCTCCTATTAAAAGAAGAGACGACGACGACGAACCAGTTTTCAATTTGCCAAATTTCTTAAATAACAGACGTAACAATAATTCAAAATTATGAAAATACACTTGAATAATATAAGCGGCATAGCCGATGCGATAATTTCCTTGTATGTAAGCAAACGCAACTGGTCGCCCACTTTTGCCCAGGAGGTTTATTTGGTGTGCAGCAAAGTTTTGGACAACAACGGTATGCTAAAAACTGCAACAGACGATTTATCCGCAGAATTTGCACAATTTGACGATTGGCTTAATCGGCTTGTAAAATGGGGACGCAAGCACACAACTTTATTGAGATATATCGATTTTTCTTGTACGGTTGAAGGAATGCACCGCGCAGGGCAAGATGACTGGGATGCACACGCCAAACGCTTTAACAACCGCATTTTACGCTCTAGTACAAGGTTATCCTCGTTCGGTTACGAAATGTCTGATTATTACAAAGATAAAATTATCCCAACCGATGTAATGTTGGGCAAACTTAATATAAATTTGCCCGAACGAGTGGAAGTTGACGGCGTTTTTTACACAAAAGCAGTCAACGGCTACATAAGAGAAGACTTAGCCAACGTACAGGACGTAAAACGCGGCTTGTATATGTTGAGTATTCCAAGCAATTTTATTTTTAAGGTTGACCTTGCCGAATGGTGCCATGTATACAAAATGCGAAACGCCACAACTACAGCACATTCCGAAGTACAACAATGTTGCGAAGAAATCGCCGCCGCTTTAGAACTTGCTCATAAGCAATTTAATAAAAATTTGTTTTGTGCTGTTGAAATTTGATTGCGGTATATTTATAAATCGCATTTATAAAAAACGTAGGGGCGGATATTATCCGCCCCTACGGTAAATATTCGTAAATTTGGTTTGCATTCGTAAATTTGGTTTGCATTCGTAAATTTGAGTTACATAATAAAATTGTGAAATTTTGTTGTGCGATAAAAAACAAAAAATTGGGGGATTTTTTCATGTATAAACGCAATCGATTCACTTTCGGAATAGGCACAATAGGCAGAGATATGGTTTATACGTTGATTAGTACGTATCTAATTTTCTATTTGTCAAACGTCATAAATTTGCCTGTTGCTACTTTTGCGTGGGTTTCGGTAATTATTGTGGCTATTCGCATTTTTGATGTACTAAACGATCCGTTCATGGGATTTGTAGTTGACAATACTCGCACAAAATGGGGAAAATTCAAGCCCTGGATAGCTTTCGGAGGAACAACTACCGCAATATTTACGGTGCTAATTTTCACAGATTTTGGACTTACAGGCACAGCGTTTATTGTTGTATTTACGATAGCCTATCTATTTTGGGGAATTTGCTACACAACCAACGACATTGCATATTGGTCAATGTTGCCAGCGTTAAGCGACGACCAAAAAGAACGCGAAAAAATCGGAGTAATAGCTCGCATTTGTGCAAATATTGGATTATTTTTTGTAGTTGCGGGGATTGTCCCAATAACGGCGGCTTTGGGCGAAAGTTTCGGCAGTTTGCAAATGGGATATTTTGTATTTACCGTAATTATAGCAATCGTAATGGTTGCGGGATTATTGGTTACGCTTTTCGGCGTAAAGGAATCCAATGTTAAAGCTAAAATCGAAACTACATCTATAAAAGAAATGTTTGCGGTAATTTTCAAAAATGACCAACTTTTATACACGGCAATAGCGATGTCGCTGTTTATGATAGGTTACGTAACAACAACAGCATTCGGATTATTTTATTTTGAATATGCTTATGGCAATATCGATATGTTTCCCATTTTTGCAATTATATTGGGAATTTCGCAAATTACCGCTTTAGCTGTGTTTCCGTTGTTTAGCAAAAAATACGACCGCCGCACGTTGTACACGTTTGCAATGGTTTTAATTGCTATCGGATATGTAATTTTCTTTTTTGCACCAACAACAACTATGATTTTTATTGGAATAGCGGGAGTTTTCCTGTTTTTTGGACAAAGTTTTGTGCAGTTGCTAATGTTAATGTTTTTGGCAGATACGGTAGATTATGGGCATTGGAAACTGGGCAAACGCAACGAAAGTATAACATTTTCGCTGCAGCCACTAATAAATAAAACGGGCGGAGCAGTTTCGAGCGGCGTTGTTTCGGTGGTTGTCATATTATCGGGAATCGTTGAGGCAGAAAGTGCCGCCGATGTTACCGAAAGCGGATTGCTAATTTTGCGAATGGCAATGTTTGCGTTTCCGTTGCTTTGCATAATTGTAAGTTATCTTATATATAGGAAAAAATATGTTATCGATAGCAAGTTTTACACAAAAATACAAGACGAACTCGCACAGCGAAACAGTCAATAAAAGTTAAAATTTACAACACAGGAGAGTTTACCATGAAAAATATGAAAAATACGAACAAACAAAAATTATTTTTAGCAGGAATAATCTGCTTTGCGGCTGTAGCAATTATTTTTATACAAGCAAGCCGCCCACAAGAGCAGCGATTTGTAAATTATGCAATCGGCACATATTTATCCACTGGTGGAACAGCCGAAGAATTGTACAAAGGCGGATTAAATTTTTATTTACTAGAAAACATTGACAGCGTTGACTCTGTTGTTAGCGAATTTTTGAAAAATGGCGGTACAGCCGAGGAATTGTTTCGCGGAGGGTTACATTTTTTTGTGCAGTAGTAAAATTCAATCGAAGGGCGACCAAGACGGTCGCCCCTACAGCAAATGCCTAAATATCATATAGCACTATAAAGTCAACCGTTGATTTACATTGAGTGAGTTATTGAGATTCTTGTACTAATTTTGCATATAAATGCTCTTGATTTCTCCATACATTTTCAGGGAGTGCTAAAATTATTTCTTCAAATGTTGGCGATATTTTTGTGAAACCGTATTTTTGCATAAAATTTGTCAACCTTGTTTCGTTTGGCGAGAGTTGTCCTTTTTCTTGCAATGTTAATTCGCCAGTATTTTTATTTTTGACGACCGTAAATTCTTTATTAGGTTCGCCGTATATATTCAATTTTCCAAACCGTTCTTCCCACATTTTGAACAGAACTAGATAGTTTTCTTTCAAAAATCTGCGTGTTTTCTTTAATTCTTTTGTAGAAAGTTTTCCCACCGATTCAACTTCGGTTTCTCCGTCTACCATTATCCAAATTTTAGCCGCACCAACCTCAACTTTAACAGGATAATTGGCGTGTGCATGGCTCGGTTCGCCTTTGTCAAAAGTTGTGAAATAGATTTCTATATAGTCCGCCCAACCTACTGTTAGGCTACTCATTCATTATTTCCCACAAATGATCGGCGTTATTTTTCATAAACCAATTTACATCAAGTTTTCTTTCGTACGAGCGAAAAGAGGACATTTTTTCTTGTGGACGACCTTGCCACATTGTAAACATAGCTTTTTGGGTTTCATCCAAACAATCCGTAATTACTACTACTTTCATTCCTAATTCTTTATGGTTGACAATTTCCATTGCCAAATTATCTAGCACAAAGCACGCTCTTTGCACCGTTTCCGAGTTCCAATCCATTATATCACCTCAATTTCATATTTTGAATAATCCCAATCCACGCCGAGCCTTTTCGTTAAAAATGGCAATTCTACAAACATTTCTTCGCCATCGCATACTATTTCTAGTACGCCGTTGTCGTTTGAAATTAGCTTGTCAATGGATTTAATTGTGGGTGCTATTGCTACTCTAAAATAAAAATCCTCTGCTTCGAATACAAATCGGCTGTTTTCTTTGTCTAGTGAAAATGTTGCTTTCATGGTAATTCTCCTATTCTTTGGTTTATGTTTTTATTATGCTACTTGATTTTGGATTTGAAAATATTTGTGTTAAGGATTGTTGAAGAAAGTTATTTTTGGTAAATCAGATGTAACTTGCTGTTTAATCATATCTGCAAATAGTGGTTCTTGCTCAATCCAAACATTTTTGGGGAGTGAAATAATGCTTTTTTCAAAAGCTGGCGGAACAATATCAATGTCATATTTTTGCTTGAAAAGTTCGATTCTATTCGATTCTTCAAAGTTTGTTTCGTTGAATTGTTCCTTTAGAACCTTATCGCCATTTTTTTCGACAATCACAGTAAAAGCTCTATCAGGTTCGCCGTAAATTTTCAACTCTCCAAATTTTTCTTCCCACATTTCAAAAAGTATCATGTGGTAATCTTTCAAGTATTTGCGTACAGCTTTCATTTCTTTAATGGTCAAGTTGCCCCAAGTATCTATTTCGGTTTCGCCATCTCGTTTTACCCAAATTTTTGCAGCACCATGTTCCACCTTTTTTGGCTTGTTAGAATGTACATGAGTCGGCTCTGGTTTATCGTGTGCGGTAAAATATATCCAACAACCAGCAGCTTTACCTACAGTCATATCAGACATAATACTCCTCCATAAGAGTTTCCCAGTTGGTAGATAAAAGTTTGAATACTTCTTTTCTGCGTTCTTCTCCCAAAAAAGAGTTAGCTGTTTCAAAGGGCTGTTTTTTGGATATTGTAAATATAGCTTTTTGTGTTTCGTCTATGCAATCGGTAACTACAACTACTTTTAACCCTAATTGTTTTGAATCCACAACTTCAAAAGCCGTTTTTTTTACAATAATATAGGCACGTTGTGCTAAATCGGAATTCCAGTCCATTATATCACCTCAATTTCATATTTTGAAAAATCCCATATTAAATCCATTTTGTCGGTAACATCTGTAAGAAAAATTTCAACTTCATTTCCTCCACATATTAAGCGAAAATAGCCGTTTTCGTTTAATATTACTTTGTCAATGGATTTAATTGTGGGTGCTATCGCAAACCGAAGATAAAAATCCTCTGCTTCGAATACAAATCGGCTGTTTTCTTTGTCTAGTGAAAATGTTGCTTTCATGGTAATTCTCCTATTCTTTGATTTATGTTTTCATTATGCTACTTGATTTTGGATTTGTCAAGTTGGCAAATCATTAAGCAAAACAAAAAGCGGCAACAAGATACCTTGCTACCGCTTGAAAATATTCACATTCAATATTTTACTATCCCGCAAAAAACGCATCAATTTGAGAATCCAATTCGGCTTGCACTCGCTCCAAACCGTTTGCATTTAGGCGATTTAGAAATTCCGTGCCTTGCGTTGCGGGATCTACCGCGCCTGTGGTTATTGTTGTTTGAAACTCGGCTACAACGTTACGCAAAGCTGCCATCTCGTTTATTACTGGAGTTTCGTCAAATACAAATCCTAGTAATGCAGTAGGGATTCCTGCTTGATTGTACTCGTTAAACCTTTCGAAAAATCCTGGACCTTCTACATCCAATGGTGGCAAAATAAAGATGTTTCCCGTGCCGTTGCGCCACGGTGCAAATTGAGAACGCATATCTTGATCTAATGTAATTGTGCCGTCTGCGTTAGTTTCAAAATGCAAACCGTCAACGCCGTATGTTAAAATTGTCGCAAGCTGTGGATCGGTGTACCAAGCGTTCAAAAATCGCATGGCTTGCTCTTGCTGTTGCGAAAATATAGAAATAGCGTACCCAGAACCAGTTACAGAAACAGTTGACAAAATTGGTAAACTCATCGGTGGAAACCGTGTATCTCTGCCGCGCTGCTGGGTTGCTAATTCGGTATGTCCGTAAGCGTAAGTTGTGCTAGAAAACAAGAAATTTCCTGTAGCACGTGCGTTTTCTATTGCAGGAGATGCCTCTCCAGGAATTGCTATACGTGGATCGATAAATCCTCTGTTAAAAAAGTAGTGAATTTGCTCTAAAGCCCGCAAATAATCGTCGTTTACAAGATTTGGTCGAATTTGCGGACGAGCGGGCAAAGCAGGGTTTGTTGGGTCAAATCCAAAATGGAAAACGCCCAAGCCAGTTACATCAAAATCGGAGTTTGTTACATGGCGCATAAAAGTTTCGGGTTCGAAAAGCAACGGAAAACTGCCAGTGCCGAATCTATCTTGAAACGCCTCCATTGCCGCCAAAAACATTGGGTCAAACAAAGTTGCGTAACTCCAGTCAAAATCGTCAAAACTAAAGCCTAAATCTTCCAATAATTCCACATTAACATCCCAAGCGTAAAGTTGAGCGTAATCTTTGTGGCCAGGAACGGCGTAAATTCCGCGACCAAGCGAACCTTCGGCAACAAAACCTTCCCACAACGATTGCGGAATAGCCGCACGCATTTCTTGACCAAACCGCTCTAGCAGGTTGTTTTCGGGATTATCAAGCCTAACAAAATTGCCGCGGTTTGCATTAGAAACATAAAGCACATCCCAAGAAGAAGTAAATACGATGTCGATGCTTGTGTCGCCAGTATCCAAAGCCATTTGCATGGATTGTCCTGCGCCCCAATCGCCCCAAATTGGCGAAATTGTGATATTATAGCCTAGTTCAGCCAAGCGAGCGTTTGCCGCCTGTACAACGGCGGTATCATCCGAAACAGCTCCGCCCATAAAGTAAATTGTAATGTTAGCATCGGGGAGTCCATAATTTGGAGCATTTGCATCATTTGCAGTACCGCTTGCAGCAGGAGCAGTTCCGCCGTCGGTTGCACAAGCTACTAAAAGCAAAGCTGTGCAAAATAATAGTGCTAAAAATTTTTTCATGGAAATTCCTCCTAAAATTAAACTATTTACTCTTTTACTGCACCAACAGTAAGCCCTGCGACAATAAAACGTTGGAAAAACGGATAAGCAAAAGCTATTGGTAAAACGATAAGAACCGCCAGTGCCATACGCAAACCTTCGCTAGGTAATTGCGTAAAATCGATATTTGCCGATGCACCCAACAAAGCCATGTTACGCCGTATAAAATCAATGTTGGTCTGCATTTCCATAAGAAGAAATTGTAGCGGATATAATTCACGGTTTCTTATGAATAAAAGGGCGTTAAACCAGTCGTTCCAGTAAGCTAAAGCTGTAAGCAATGCTATTGTAGCGATTCCTGGTTTTGCCAAAGGGACAACTATCGAAAATAATGTACGAAATTCGCCGCTGCCGTCTAATCTTGCGGACTCAATCAATGATTCTGGCACAGAAACTTTGAGAAACGTTCGCATAAGAAAAAAGTTAAACGGATTTACCAATAATGGGACAATTAACGCCCAATAGGTATCTGCCAAGCCAAGCAAATTGCGAATAACCATAACAGTTGGAGCAAGCCCGCCGCCAAAAAGCATAGTAAAGAAAGCGAAAATAGCGAAAAATCCAGCCAGCGGATAATCTCGGCGATACAGCCCATAAGAATACATAACGCAAATTGCAACGCTTAAAAATGTGCCAACTGCCGTTATTAAAAAACTGTTAAAGTAGCTACGCCATAGTTCTGCACCGAGGTTAAACGCCGCTTGATACGCCACTAGCGACCAACCTGTCGGTGTAAACGAATATCCCAGTTCAATCAAACTTTCTGCACTAGAGAAAGAGATTATAATAATGAAAACAAACGGAATAATACAAGCTAAAGCAAAAGCGCCCAAAATAACGTGCATGATTATTTCTGCCAAAAGGCTAACGGAATTTGTGCGGTTGCCTTTTTTTGTGGTTGCCAAATTTTTTGTAACTGCTGCCATTGAAACTCCTCCTCCTAAAATAGTGCGTGATCTGGCTCTAGTTTGCGAACTATGCCATTAACTAACATAATACAAATGAATCCTACAACATTTTGGAACAACCCAGCGGCGGTGGACATTCCAATATTATTAAGCCGTTGCAAGGCTCGGAAAACGTATGTATCGACAACATCAGTAACAGGGTACAGCGGGCCCGAATCGAGAGTTACGTTGTAAAACAAGCCAAAATCTGCGTTGAAAATGCGACCTGCCGCCAAAATTAGCAAAATAACTATCATCGGCTTAATGTGAGGAATTGTAACGTTCCAAACCTGTTGCCATTTTGTAGCCCCGTCAATGCTAGCGGCTTCGTATTGTGCTGTATCTATGCTAGTTATCGCAACCAAGTACATAATACAAGAATATCCAACGTTTTTCCATAAGTTTGCGCTTGTCAAAATTAGCGGCCACCAAGTGGGATCCATGTACCAATTTGTGATGTGCGAAAGCAATCCGTAAGTTGGAGCTAAAAATGCAAATACAAAATAGCTAACAACAACCCAACTTATTACAAACGGAAAAAACATCAAAGTTTGATACAATTTTGCCATAAATTTTTTGGTAATTTCGCTTAACATAATTGCAAACGCAACGGCAATAACCATTGTCAACACAATAAATACAGCGTTATATGCTAAAGTATTACGTATCATGCGCAACGCATCGGCAGAGGCAAACATAAACCGAAAGTTATCCAAGCCAACCCAGCGGCTATTAAGAATATTATTGATTAAAGTAGGGTTTGGCGGATGCGGTCGATAATCTTGAAAAGCAATAACTATCCCAGCCATCGGCACATACCTAATCAGCAACAACCAAATTGCTCCAGGCAACATCATCAAAGTAATCGCAAACGTCGTCTTATTGCGACCAAAAAACTTCTGCACTTTTGTCATACAAAACACCTCTTTCTGCCAACCTCAAAACCTTGGGGCGCTGCCCCCCGCCTGCCGGCGGGCAGGCAAACCCCGCAAGGAC